>LSQX01150864.1_pt1 | contig 46012 bp, 39 predicted proteins | sample 654561 | NCBI WGS metagenome assembly LSQX01 (sample SAMN04489861, study PRJNA283612) | anaerobic digester metagenome | isolation source: 4 biogas reactors fed with cattle manure at either 37C or 55C with and... | place: Denmark: Kongens Lyngby | collected 2014 | reverse complement strand
CTTCGGCTTCCTCCAGACGGTCTGTTGCCAGGCCCGCCCTTGCCTACGGGTGCCCTTCCCGCTGGGTGGGTGGTGAGGGCTTCTTTCAGCCCTCCGGCTCGGCAGACATGCCGGGCGCACAAGAAACCCCGACAGTCAACAGACTGCCGGGGTTTTTATGTGCCTTGTCGTCCCGGATCATTCCGCCGACAGATGACGATCGGCAAAATCCAGATACTGCCGCCAATCGTACTCCGTCACCGCATGTTTCCCGGTACGGATGTGATAGCCGATCCTGCTGTGGACGGGTTGGTTCACCGGCGGCATCTCAGTGGCTGCCAAACCGTCGGTGCCCAATAGGCGGTAAACAGGGTCAGCCCCCAAGGCCGACAAGAATTCACCCCGTGGATCCGCCCACAGATCCTCTTCGGCACTGGCCACATAGACTGGCCTGGGTGCGATCAAGGCGATCAGCATATGTTGGTCCACCGGCAACTCATCCTCACGTCCGTTATACTGACGGAAGTTGCGGCAAAACCAGTGAGGAAAAGCGTTATTGATGATCTCCACGGTCTCACCGAAACGCCTGCGACTAAGGGCAGCTCCGCCGCACCCGGAGTTGTTGGAAATCACCAAGGCAAACCGTTCATCCAAAGCTCCGGCCCACAAGGCGGTCTTCCCCAATCGGGAGTGTCCCATGACGCTGACCCGCTTGGCATCAATCTGCGAGTCTTTTTCACAATAGTCCAAAGCCCGGCTCAGGCCCCAGGCCCAAGCCCCTATGGCGCCCCACTCGTCCGATTCCGGCTCAGTCTGCCCTTCGCGGTAAAAAAGAGGATGCACGCCGTTTTGAAAACCGTCGTGATAGTCCGGGTCAATATCGCCGTAATAGACGGTCCCCAAACCGTAACCGCGGGAGAGAATCAGCTCCACCGGCCAACGATCGGACGACAGACCCCGACCGGCCTCCGTGGCTCGGTTGTCAACCACACCCTCTTTCGGACGCATCCAGCTGTCCGGCAACTTGATCTTCGGATCCGAATGTATCGAGTGATTGCCGTGGAAATTCAGCCCCAGGAAAAAGGGCACAGGTTGGTCGGCCTCTTTGGGCAAGTAGATCAACATCTCCATGCCCGGACCTGAGCTGTCACCCGTAAAGCTGATCCAAACCTGCTTGCGCACCGCCCGACCATCGAGAGCGTTTGAGTCCTCTTCGAATATTTCATAGTAAAACCGAGTGGGCGGTCCCGGAACTTTGCCGTAAACGTGCGTCTTAAACAACTCCAGGATCTCGGGCCGGCGCCGGCTGTACCAAGTCTGCGCATCGGTCACGGGCTCACCGTTGTTGAGTATCAGCGGATCAGGTAACGTGTACGCGGGCACCTTGCTTTCGTCATAATTCACGTCGCGTCTTGAGGCAGCCACGGGCTATCCCTCCTTAACGTGCATCGAAATACAGTGAGACGACCTTTGACCGTATCCGGGGACATGAACCGTTGGACCTAGGCAGTCTCATTTTAGCCCCACATTCTTCCGGCATAACCCCAAATTCCTGAGGTCCTGTTAGAATTTAAGCCGATAGGTCTTTCCGACGCACCCGCCACCCTATCAGCGTCGAGGCACTCGGGGAGGTGGTACAAACTGTCCAGGTTATGCCGGTGACGCACGGACGCATTCGACAGCGCCTTCCGTAGCATCATCCCCCCGGTACGGGAGGTCAATCGACGAACGCCCCGCGTCACCGGCCTGTGTCAATCCTCTCTAGTCCCGTGCAGGGTTCCACGTCGCATTGTGAGGCGGCAGGTGCCACCAACCTCCCGGTTTACCCAGACGAGTGTACAGATCCTCCGCCCAAAGGTAGCTTTCAGGCCGCGGACCCACAAAGACCAACGCTGACGGCCACAACAGTCCCGCCACTTGAGGTAAGTCAGTGATTCGCAGACAATGCAACATCTCCACCAGCGGCCCCACGCCGACCTCGCTGTCAGGCGCATTTTGAGTCGCCGGCGGATCACACAAGATCACTCCTGCCACATTTCCGTCAAGCAAAGCCGCGTACAAAGCGACGGCCGCCATCTCTCCGCGAGCGGCTAGGTAGACTTCGTCAGGATCCACTCCGGGTTGGCTTCTCAGTGCCCGCAGGCCCTGGAGCACGTCGAGAACGCGCAGCGAAGCCAGCGTTCTTCCCGTCAACGCCGCGGCCCGGCGCAGGTGCCAATTCAAGGCGGAGTTCCAACCCGTCTCTCCGGTTCCTCGCGGAAAAATGTAGGCTCGCAGCCAATCCCTCGGACATACGGCAGACACCCGCTGGGCCGGCAACCGGTCCCTATCATCGGAATTGGCCAACTCGATCACGATCGGCCGCTCTTCGTCTTGTTCCACCGGCTGATACAACACGCCGGCCAGGTCCCAATTCTCCTCGGGCGTATAGCGCAGGTGTACATACCTATTTCCGTCTCCCGTGAAAGCCTCATAGGCTACCCTTGGCTGCGGATCCGGCAACGGATCGGGGAATGTGGCAAAGGTCTCAGCCTTCAAAGCGGAGACCACCCGCTCACGCTCCTGTTTTAGGCTCTCCTTATCTTCAATCTGCGGCGGAGTTGCCACCGGAACAAACCAATCCTGCACGGTGGTGGAGCGGTCATTGGCCGGAAGAGCACCGCCAAAAACCTCCAACGTGCTCATTTCCTCCGCATGACCGTCGATATCCTCAACCTGATCAAGCGGCAAATCCTTATCGGCCAGATGGCGCAGGAACCATCGGAAAGTCACCCGGCGCGACATCGGTTGATAGGAGTGATGGGCCCGGAAAGTGAACAGATCCAGATTCTCCGGCACTCCGAGATGCTCATACAGCTTCCCCAGACGTTGACGGAATTCGTTGATGGAGTCAATTGTGAAGATCCCATCACGATCCGCCGAGACGATCAGCATCGGTCTGGGAGCTACCAAGGCGGCGAAGTCGATCAGCGACCACCCCTCGGGATTCATGGGGAACATGCAGTCGCAATGTCCGTCGATCGTCCGTTCCCGGACATGGGCGGCGATCGTGCTTGTTCCGCAGGAAGAGGAAGCCGCCGCGACCCGGTCGTCGGCACAGGTCAGCCACCACGTAATGGCTCCGCCTCCCGATGTTCCCGTCACACCGATGCGTGAAGCATCCACTTCCGGACGGGCGCACAACAGATCGATGCCCCGGATGCCGTTCCAGACCTCCACGGCCGCGGGCGTATAACCCCGGCTGACCCACTGAAACGCGCCGTATCTGTAGGTGCCGTGATGATAGCCGCGCACTTCTCCGTACTCAATGGTATCAACGATCAAAGTGACAAAGCCCAGCTGCGCATAACGCCGCGCGTGCTGTTGATAGTGCGAAGCTTTCTGCCACCGCGAGTGCCCACACACATACAAGATGGCCGGGGCGTTGACGGCACCGTCGGGGATATACAGGTTGGCCGCCACGATGAGGCCGGGCAGGCTCTCATAGCTCAGGCATTCTACTCGATAGCCGTCTCGCTGATGGGTCTGCGTCACTTTGATATTGAGAGGTGTGCGCGGGGCGGCCAGGTAACGATCCAATCCCATGATCTGCAAATAACGCTGTTTCCGTTTGCGCCGCCACTCTTCCCATTCCGAGGCCGGCGGCAACGTGGCCAGTGAGTCAGCCGTGATCCGTTCGGCAACGTAGTTCAGATACTCCTTGATATGCATGGCATCACCTGCTTTCGATTTCGATTGCTATAGCTGCTGTCCCCTCAGGCGGATGCGGCCCAATTGTACGTCGGGCGCTCCCGCCTTCAACAGCACGCGTATAAACCTGGTGCTCGCATCGGGTATCCGCTCTCCGCTCAGATCAAAGCGCTGCCATCCCGCCTCGGACACCGGTCCTTCATGTCGTTGATAGGGCATGGCCTGCCATCGGACACCGTCATCGGATACGGCAAACTCGATCTGTTCGGAAGCGAACGCTTCTTTTGCGTAGACGACAAGCTCAAAGCTTTGCAGGGCCGGGCTTTCCCAGACCAGGTACTCCTCGGTTGAGCCGCTTCGAGTCATGCGATGCGGATCATCATGAAAAGCCTCGGCGTCATCTTTGACGAAAACCCATCCGGGTGAGCGATCATAGATCTCATTGAAGTCTATATCACCGAACCAGCCGCTGGCGGCGGGTTCCCAAAAATCAGCGACGAAATCCCACCAGTTTTGCACTCGCAGCGGCATCGTCTTGAGCACGGTCTTTCCAAGCGAATCCGTGACCGCAATCTTCAGCAGATATTGCCCGTCCTCAAGGGCGATGGTGTCGAAGCTCAACTCGTCACGAGTCGGCAGTCGCGAACCGACGTAGACGGCTTGACCGGCAAAATCAATCGCTATGTGAGACAACTCCAGTTCATCCGGTATCTGCAACTGCAATTCCGGCCGTACCACGCCGCTGACCACTTCATCATACAGCGGTGAAGCGATCCGTATCGTGACGGTGGGCATCCGCAGCTCAAACGTACCCGGCTCGATGCGCCACTCGCGTCCGTCCCAGAGCACAAGACGCCCAGTGGTATTACTGATCACTTCGTATACACCGTCGTCTTCAGTGGGATTCAAGCTCACAGCGCTGGCAATGCGGAACCGATCGCCCGGTCCGAAGTCATAGATGTGGAACGTCATCCCCGGCCGCAGACCGTGCTCACCTTTTTGCAGGCGCATATTACCGCCCGAGATACTGTCAATGAGAACTCCCTGGCCGCCGGTCGGGTCCACCAAGCGCTGGCCGACGTAGTAGTTTCCGAGAGGAAGCGGCGTATCGGTGCTCACCAACTGGGGAGCGACGCCGGTCACTCTTCCCTGGCCCGTCAAATCTATCGGCTCTTGCAAGGTGATCCTATAGCGCTGATCGGTCAGGGCCTCCACGTTACTGACCAAATACTCCGTAGCGTGACGCTCATTGGAGATCACTATGCGTTGACCGTCCAACAGCTGCCCCTGAGGCATGGGAGGAGCCTCGTCATCCATCTCCACGATGAGGCTGCCTGAGGCATAATCCACACTCACGACACTGCCGGTATAAGATCCTGCGGTCTCGAGCAGGAAGTCCCCCTCTTGCAGCACGCCGCCGCCGAGCAGCTGGGCGTGGTTGACCATCCCTCCGGGAGTGCGCGAGAGCACTCCTAGCAGGCCCCGAAAACGAGCCCCGTCGGCACCGACGAAGGTCTCCGTTTCATCGACTGACTGAAAGATCAGATCCTCACCGTAGGCATGCCTCAACCAAAGAGCCACCACGCTGCCGCCATCGTCATTGGCAGGCTCCATCCGCCTGATATCCTCGATGAAGGGTAGGCCCTCAAAAGGCTGTAGGATCGTCACATAGGTGCTGCTCAAATTCCCGCCGTCTTCAGCTTTCCTACGAGCCAATACATACTTCAGCGCGGGAGGATTGCCCGCTTTATTCTGCGGCGGCTCTCCGTCGGCGACAAACACCTCGGTACCCGCCTCGGGAACGAAGCTGACCCGAATGCCCTTCTTTGAATCCAGAACCCAGTCGGCGTGCCATAGCCCTTCCGGCAGGCCTTCCTGCACCATGCGCAAGTACGAAAAACCACTCCCCTGATAGCTCCCGTAAGCGCCGGTGTAGCCCGGACGCTCCAGATGAGGAGCATCGTAAAGGTAACCAAACGGCACATCCGGTCCCGCCAACGTCCCTTCCGTGCGCGGCGAAGTCAAATCGATGCCCTCAACGGAGAACTCTCCGTCCGGCCCGTGGATGGAATAATCGTGCTGATATCCGCCTTCGACGCGGAAGACGTCAACCACGTAGACATCACGGAGTGCCGGATTGATCATGGCTACCGAACGCTGATAGCGACTCGTGATGCCCTGATAGGCCTCCTCAGCTCGCACATCCACATACTGCACTTGGGACGAGCCGCTGAAAAGCTGCAGCCGTCCGCCGCTTTTGCTCAGTTGTCGCCGTTCATTAACCAGGACCGTGTTGTGACTGACGGTATGACCGGTCCAGCCCGCCAGCTTTTTGTGGAAGCCGCTCATGTACTCCGGATATCCCAGGTCGGGCAGCAAGCGCTCATCCTTGGCGAACAGCTCAATATTGAGCCGATCGTAGTGACCGTGTCCTCCCGCGAGACCGTAGTACAGACTCAGCCCGGCGGCCTGTGAACCCTTGCCGCTGCGCAACATGGCCAAACCGTAGGCGCTCATGTTGTCACTGACCGTCGTCAGCGGCGCGCCCGTCAGATAGGCCCGATCACCCCATTGCTCGAAAGCGGTCTTGTACGTAGAGGCCCGCCATCCGGTGATTCCTCTGGCCTTCACACTGCCCTCATCGCCGATGTTGGGTGTGAATTTCTCGGCCATCACGATCTTGAGGGGGTAGTCAAAAAGCCGCTTCAGCTTGGGATAATCCTGGTACAAGTTGATACCCCGGCGCAGGAACAGCTCGGCCACCATGTTGAAGTGGCCGATCCACAAAGAATTGTAGCCGGGCGAGCTTTCAAACGGAGCCCCGTCCCGATAGATAAGATTGGACAGGCCCATGATGATCCCCTCATATGGATACGAGCCCATCCCCGTGGCATAGAGCACGAAGTCCAGATAGCGTTCCGTGTTCTCGTTGTCGAGGACGATGGCCAAAGTGGCCAGGGCACTGTGGTGCATACCGAAATTGCCGCGGATTCGCCCATCCATGGTGTAAATAGACTGGGCAGCGCTTTCCAACAGATTCTTTTCAATGTTCCGCTTAATGTCGGAGATGCTCTTGCCCGTGGCCTCCTCCAGGGCGGTATTGCCCTCCAGTCCCTCGTATACATAGTCATAGGCGGTGGCCAGATCTCGGACCATGCTGGTCTCCCAAATACAGTTCAAAATGCGACCGTGATAGTTGCCCACTTGAATCTCAGTGCCGTAGCGAGACTGCTTGACGTGATCCATATACGGATACTCCTCGGCGATACGATCCAGCAAAGCCGCCCCTTGCGTGGCATAGCGCACGTCACCGGTAATTACATAGGCTTGACCCAAAGCGACCGCGGCCGGACGCAAGTGACGGTGATACAGCCAATGAGCATAGTAGGCCACGAACCAGTATTTCTGATGATGATTGGGATCCCGCCATCCCCAGCCCGTATCCACGTAGGGCTCGGACGAGACATCTTCCGGCCCGCCGGGGTTGTGATGATCGAAGTCGTTAGTCGGATACTCCTCTCCTCCGACAGGACAGATGAGTTTGTAGGGCCGATCGGGGTCGATGATCCACGGATAGCTGCCGAAGGCCTTAATCTCTTCGCTATGCTGCGGACACTGCAAAAAGTGGGTGTCAAAAGCGCGAGGCACGGTATGCGGGGGCACCATGTCGCGCAGCTCCTGCGGCGTGTATTTCATCCACCGATCAGCCAAAGCGAGTGCGGATGCCACATTCACATCAGGCCAACTCCGGGTATTTCTGATCGCCACTATCTCCTCTCCCGTCAGCAAATTGGTCTTCGTTTTTGCAGCAACCGGAAACATGGAGACAGACACGAGCAGCACCATCCAAAGCCAACACAAGGCTGTTTTGGTCAGCACACTCTTGCGAGACATAAGCTTCCTCCTATCCGGATGTCAGCGCATGTACACCAGACGCTCGCCCGGCGCCATGATTTTGAAAGGCTGAGCCGGGTACGTTCGATAGATATAATCGACGAAGAACGCGGGATTCTCACCGTTGTGAGCAAACATGTCGTAATGCATGGGGATAATCAGCTTCGCACCGACGGCAACCGCTACGTCTGCGGCTTCGCGGAAGTTCATATTGCCGATGATATTCCGTCTGCGCCGTAGCAGATCACGCCCATTGATGGGCAGACAGACCACATCGAGATCCCAGGCGCTCAATGCGGAGACCAGCTCGGGGTATTCCACGGTGTCGCCTGAGTGATACACAGTGACACCGTTAAGCTGCAGAATATATCCGACACAGATGTAGTCACCCTGGACGTCCTTTTCCAACTCCTCGTGCGCGGCTGGAATCGGCGTGACGGTCAAAGCTCCCCGCTTCAGCGTTTCCCCCACTCGCGCCGCCAAGACACGGGACTCACCTATGCCGGCCCCAGTCAAAACGTCGACATGCGGTGCCGGTACCACAAAGCGCGCCTGCACGGAAGCCGAAGCGATCTGCTGCAAGGAAGGCAAATCGATATGATCGCTGTGATTGTGCGTACCCAAGACCACATCGGCATGATGTATGTCACTGCCGGTAAACGGCGGAGGATACTTCCGCCTGGACACCAGGTTGCCCGCCTCGTCTTTCCTGTAAGGATCACTCAAATAGGGATCGATGTAGACCGTCGTATCCGCACCCTTGATCACCACACCCATCTGGCCCAAATACCACAAAGCCAGTGCACCGGCAGGGACCTTCGTTCGGTCGATCTCTTCTATCAGCTGCTCACCGTGGCGCACCCACGCTCCGCCCGGCATGCCACACCTCCAAAGACGAACCAAAGCCGCCGAAAAAGACCGGGATGACTCCGTCTTTTTTGACGTCCGTGGCTTTTCACTGACGCTCGAAACAGGTGTTAGCCATAGCCGGGCGGTTATCCTTTCTGTATTTCGGGAAAACAAGACTACTGCGGACGCAGCAGTTGCATAAGGGAGGGAGTGAGAATGACTAAGATCCGATGGAGGCGCTCAAAAAAAAGACCCAGCACAAACCAGGCGGGAGCGTAGTCCAGGCGGATTAAGCCTCTGATCGAGAAGCGAACACTCGTGTAGTCCCAAGGGCAAACGCCCGTCAACTCCCGCAACAACCATCCGGCGGCATATTCGATGAAAAATATGCTAAACGTCCACACCAGGCCTCGATAGGGCCATGGCCACGGCCCTATCAGATTGTGAACCGGCTCTAGAACCAAGGCCGCCGAGCCGTAGACAATGAACATCCACAGATAGGTACGGCCGGGCAACCTCGGATCGCCGCGCCACAAAGCGCCCAGACCCGTCCACGTGATCTCAACGGCCCATCCCAAAAGACCGTAGATGACAAAACGGATCCACATATCCGTAGGATGCCCGGCCGACGGCGGACAGTTAAGACTCAGCTATATGTTCCTTGTGCCATATTGGCATCAACATCCGACATCTCGTCGACGTTGTCGGATCAGTCGCGGGGCAATAACCGACCTCCCACGATAGTTCTCTGACACAACAAATCAGGGCCTAACAAGCACAGATCGCCGTCTTTGCCAACCTCTACCGATCCTTTGCGCTCGCTCATGCCTATCTGTCGGGCCGGAACCGCTGTGGCCATCTTGAGCGCTTCCTCCAAAGGCACTCCGACCAGCTCCACCATGTTGCGTACGGCCTGGTCCATACCGAGCGTGCTGCTCGCCAAGGCTCCGCCTTCCACGAGGCGAGCTACACCGTCTTTGACTTCCACCGGCAACTCACCCAGTACATAACGGCCGTCAGGCATATCCATGGCCATACCGGAGTCGGTAACCAAACAGATCCGGCTGCTTCCCTTGGCTCTCCAAACGACGCGCATGGCACCGGGATGGACGTGAATACCGTCAGCGATCAGCTCCGCCGTCACTTCAGGAGTGGCCAAGACCGCGCCGACCACGCCGGGATCGCGATGATGCAAGGGTCCCATGGCATTGAAAATATGCGTGGCATGATCCGCCCCGGCGGCGATGGCCTCCATGGCCTCCTCGTAGCTGGCAGCGGTATGGCCGAGGCTGACGCACACTCGCCGCTCGCGCAACCAGGGGATAACCTCCAATGCGCCCGGCACCTCCGGTGCCAGGGTAATGATACGCAAACCTGAACCCAAAATCTCCATGAGCCGCTCGATCTCATCTTTTGAAGGCGAGCGGACATACGCCGGATTCTGCGCACCGACCTTCTCCAGGTTTATGTAGGGGCCTTCCAGATGAAAACCGAGCACTTGTGCGCCGCCCCATTCGACTTGCCGCGAGACGTCCATGGCTTCCTTGACCATCTCAGCCACGGCCTCCAACGCCTCCTGGGACGCGGTAACCGCTCCGGCCAACAGGGAAGTCGTGCCGTGTCTGCCGTGGGCCGCAGCCATCTCTTGTAAAGAGTCCAAACGACCGTCCATCAGATCGTGACCTGCTCCGCCGTGCATGTGAACGTCTATAAACCCCGGAGTGATTATATAGTCCCGGGCCTCAATAACAGGCAGATCGGTCACCCGAACATTCTTTCCGGTCCAAGGCACCTCTAGATTCGTCGGCAAGGAACCGTCCGCCCCGGCAAAGACGATACGCCCGGCACTGATCACCACACTGCCATCGTCGATGAAGCCCTCGGGTGTATAAAGACGTCCCTGACGTACCAGAAGATCCCCGCCCGTATGCTGCCGCGATTGTCCGTTAGTCTCTGACATTGCAGCCACCCTCCGATACATCGATTTCCTTTTCCCGCTTGGCCAACTCCTCGTCCAGGGTCTGTTTCATCAATTCTACCGGAGCCTGTCTGCCGGTCCAGATCTCAATGGCCAAAGCTCCCTGATGGGCCAGCATCCCCAAACCGGACAACACCCGACAACCGGCCCGTTCCGCCTCTTTCAAAAGCGCCGTACGCCTAGGCGTGTAGACGATGTCGCAGACCAGAAGCTCGCGGCGCAACAAATCGGCCGACACCAACGGAGGCTCTTTGTGATGCGGATACATGCCCGCCGATGTAGTGTTCACCAAAACGTCCGCATGGACAAGGGCCTGCAAAAACTCTTCCGATTGCGTATTCAAGGCAATCGCCTCGACATGAGTCTGAGGCACAAGTCCGTCCAGGAATTGACACAGCTGCTGAGCCCGGGCCAAGCTGCGATTGGCCAGCACCAGGCTGCGGGCTCCCGACAGCAACAATTGTACGGCAATGGCACGCGCCGCACCGCCTGCTCCCAACAGCAAGAATCTCTGCCCTTCGGGGGTCACGCCCGTCTCTTCGACAAGAGAGCGCAAAAATCCCGGAGCATCGGTGTTATGCCCGATCAGACGTCCGTTTCGGTTCTCAATGGTATTGACGGCACCGATCAGACGGGCCTGCGGAGTCACTTCATCCAATAGATCCAACACGGCCACCTTATGAGGTATGGTGACATTGACACCCTTCAGGCGCAGAGCGCGAATGGCGGCTACCGCATCGGCCAAGTACTCGGCCGACACATGCCATGGCACATAGACGTACGGCAGCCCCATGGCGGCAAAAGCTCTGTTTTGCATCGGTGGCGACAGCGTATGCTCCACCGGGTCCCCAAAGACCCCCACCACGCGTGTCTTGCCGTGAATAGCCATCGTCGTCATGGGCAACACTGCTCGCCCTCCTTGCTAAGCTCCCGGAGTGCGGCGCACAGGCAATGAAGACAGATCCACCCCCGATGCGGCTTCATCCGCCGCCGCTACCTGGTGGCGATAAGACAACGAGCGATTCTTCGGCTCACCTTCGAAGAGTATCGGCAGCAGATCCTCCACGTGAGACACGGAGACGACCTCCAAGCCGGGCACATCATCCGGTATCTCCGCCAGATTGTCACGCGGTATTACGGCCCGGACGACTCCCGCCCGTTTGGCGCCGAAGAGCTTCTCGTAGATCCCGCCCACGGGCTTGACGTATCCTTGGATGGAGACTTCACCGGTCACGGCCACATCTTGGCGAATCGGCCATCCCAGGATAGCGCTGGTGACAGCCATAACCACCGCCACTCCGGCAGAGGGACCGTCGATGCGTCCTCCGCCCACCACGTTGACGTGGACATCCCAATTGGCCAGATTCTCGCCCGTCAAAAGCCGCACCACGGCTGTGGCGTTAAAGACCGAATCCTGAGCCATAGATCCCGCCGTCTGATTGAAGCGCAACACGCCTTTACCCTTCTGAGCGGCCGGAAAAGCCACGGCCTCAACTTCCAATACCGACCCCAGATAACCGCTCACGGCCAAGCCGAGGATGCGTCCGATAACCGCCCTATCGCTGGCGCGCACGGGCGCATAGGGCACCAGACGGCTGACGCGAGCCACTTCCTCGACATCCTCGCATCTGATGACCACCTCGGGCGGCTCTGCCGAAGAGACCCGAACACCGTTCCCACTGATCCGCTGAAGAGCGATTCCGTAGGCATCGGCAAGCAGGCTGGTCGCTTTGCGTCCTTCCACGGTATAGCTGCTGATCAACTCGGCGGCGCCCTCCTCCAATCGCACGTTCAACTTCTGCGCCGCATTCTTGGCGATGGTGATCACCTGATCCGAAGTCAGAGGCTCAAAGAAAACCTCAGCACATCTGGACCGCAAGGCCATATTGATCTCCGACGGATCGCGCGTCGTCGCCCCGATCAACAGAAAATCCGCCGGTGCGCCTTCATCGAAGAGCTTGCGGATGTACTTCGGTATATTGGGATCCCCCGGATCATAGTAGGCCGATTCAAAATGCACCCGTTTGTCTTCCAACACTTTGAGCAACTTGCTCTGCAGCATCGGATCGAGCTCACCGATCTCGTCGATAAAAAGCACACCGCCGTGAGCCTCGGTGACCAGACCGGGCTTCGGCTCAGGCACTCCGGTGTCGGCCAGATCACGCCGCGCTCCCTGATAGATCGGATCGTGTACCGAACCCAAGAGCGGATTGGTGGCCTCCCTGGGATCCCAGCGCAACGTGGCCCCGTTTACCTCCACAAAGCGGGCCTCTTGATCGAAAGGAGTGAACGGCAAGGACTTGGCATACTCCAATGCCAGACGGGCGACCGTCGTCTTACCCACACCCGGTGGACCGTACAAAAGCACATGCTGTGGAAACGGTGAGGCGATCTTGGCGAACAAAGCCTTAATCGCTCTTTGCTGCCCAACGACCTCATCGATCGAACTGGGCCGCAACACTTCCGCAGCAGAACGGGCCAAGCGCCGACGATCCAGCTTTTCCAGCTCCGCATACTTGCGCAGAGTCTGAGCATTGTCAGGACCGCTTTCTTCTCGCAGGACTTGCATCCGCAACTCCCTGAGATAATCCTCGTGGCGCACCTGCATCTTAACGGCCACTTTCCTCTCGAGAGAGTCTTCCACGCTGCGCCGGGCCACCATCTCGGCCAGCTCTTCTTCGATGGCGTCCAGCACCTCAAGGATGTCGCCGCCCAGCTCATCGATGGTGGGATCCTCGAAGACGATCCGCTTCAATCCCAAGACACGCTCGGAGATATCCCGGGAACGCATCATGTCCAAGGCATCGAGTTTGCCGGCTTTCAAAACCATCCGATCAGTGCCTATGATACCGGACAATACGTCGTACAGCGCGTCTACCCTTCGCGTCAGCTGCTGCTTTTCAGAAGATGACATGCGACGAAGCTTCGGCTTTGCCTTACGCCTTTTGTACCATGACAGTCTCATGCACTACGCGGCACCGGGCACCGCCCCCTCCTCCCAAACGGGCTTCTGTGAGGGTAGCCCCCATGATACAAACGGGCCAGCCCGGCTGGCCCGGGGGTCACTACTCCGCAATCACTTTCACCACGAGTTCCGCATTAACCCCTTGGTAAAGCTTGACGGGAATCGTATACTCACCCAGGTTTTTTATCGGTTCCGGAAGATCAATCCGTCTTCTGTCGAGTTCTACGTTGAACTGACGCTGCACGGCATCAGCGATATCCTGAGACGTGACAGAGCCAAAAAGACGGCCGCCTTCGCCTGTTTTCGCCGTGATGGTTACGGTCGTTCCGGACAGACGCCCAGCCAAAGCCTTGGCTTCTTCTTCCTCTCTTAGTGCCTTCTTGCCTGCTATTTCCTTTTCATGTTCCAGCCGACGCAAATTGGCCTTGGTGGCCTGCACGGCCATACCGCGCGGTATGAGGTAGTTGCGTGCATAGCCGTCCGCCACATTGACGACATCGCCGGCCGCACCGATTTTTTCCACGTTTTGAGTCAGAATGACACGCATGCTCAGCCCTCCGTTTATGATTGTCTTCGACATGCACTATCTTCTAAAGCAGATCGAGCCGCCTGAGATCAAACCACGAATCCAATAATCCGACCAGGACCATCAAGGGTGTCAGCAGAGTCAAAAGCACGGTGACCGTAATCGCCGCCCATCTGCGAACATTCCATCTGGAAAGATAAAACCAGACCACGGCCAGACCCTGAATCGCAAATACAAAACGAAATACCATCTCTAAATTGGCGGCCAAGGCAAGCAACCAAGATGCCTGCGAAGTCCAAGGAAGCAAAGGCAGGCCCACTCCGGCAATATAACCCCAGGTGTAATACCAGGGTAAACGCCAAAGACCAAAGGGGGGAAACCACGGGATCTTCGCTCCCAGGCGTTGGAGCCAACGACCGGCGATCCAGTAGTTGACAAAACAGACAAAGGCGGATGACATGGCGGTCATGGCCGGCCATACCATTCGCAGATGATCGGTCACGGCGACCAGCTCTTTTTCTGAGAGAGCCAAGGCCCCACCGGCCGTCGTGCCAATCCGATCCAACTGTTCTATCCACAACTTCAGAGTCTCATCGAGCAGATCGACTCCAAAGACCAGGCGCGAGACATAAAAGAAGGCTCCGAAGGCCAAAAAAGCAGCCGCCCATCCCACGACCAGTGTCTGCCGCAAAGAAAGCCCGTCACGCCATGCCTCTCCTAGAGCAACCCCCAAACCCAACATGAAGAGAATCAGTATCAAGGGTATTGGATGTTGCATCAATCCGCCTACGACGATTCCGGACAAAAGAGCGGTCGTAATACCGGTTCGCAACCCGTGGCGATACAAAAGGACGGCCAGAGGTGCCGGAGCTAAAACGAGTACTGATGAGAATATCGTGCCCAAGACGGCGGTGATAAGAGTGGCCAGAATCAGAAACAGCCGCTCACGCCCCGTCGGCACTCCAGGATCAGAGGACATGCGGCCCCCCCTCGCGCTATTATTATCTCGCCATCATTTCCTCGAAACAAGAGCCTTGTCCTGCCTGGAGCGCAAGGAAGCTCACGCAGACGTCAAACGGGCCGCTACTGCAGCCCGTTTGACAATCGTTGCGCGCAATCATATTAGGCAGCGACAGCGCTCCTTATGGAAAAGGACTCTTCCGTCACTGATCAGTCAGCGGTGTAGGGCAGCATAGCCAATTGCCTCGCCCGCTTGATAGCCAGGGTCAGCTGCCTTTGATGACGTGCACAGTTTCCTGAGATACGACGAGGAAGGATCTTCCCGCGCTCAGTAAGAAAACGGCGCAGCCGCCCTACCTCCTTATAGTCGATCCTGTCGATCTTATCCACACAGAAGCTGCAGACCTTCCTGCGTCTTCTGCCACGCTCTCTTGCCATAACGAGCCCTCCTCACAGAGCCGCGTCAGCCTCAACGATCATCTCAGAAGGGGACATCATCCGCATCCGGTCCCGGATCGTCGAGCCCCGGCGAGTCCGGAAACCCGGACGAATCCGTAAAATAGCCGGATTCGGATTCATGCGGCGGCGGTGATTGCGAACCAGCGAAGTCCCGTTTGCTGTCCAAAAAACGGACAGTGTCCGCGTACACCTCCGCAGCTTGACGCCTTTGACCTTCCCACTCATATTGCCTTATCTGAAGCCGTCCGTCGACTGCGATCAACCGACCCTTGTGGAGATTGTTGGCTACAGTCTCTGCCAACCCGCGCCAACAGACAATATCGATAAAATCGGTTTCGCGTTGTCCCTGTTGATTCGTATAAGGCCTGTCCACGGCTATTCGCATATTCGCAACCGGTATGCCGCTGCTGGTATAACGCATCTGCGGATCCGAAACCAGTCGCCCGATAAGGACTATCCTGTTTAGCATACCCAATCACACTCCCCGTGTTAGTCACGCCCGGGGCCTAGTTATCCTCCAACCGAACCAACAGGTGCCGGACCACTGTGTCGGTGATTTTCAACACGCGTTCCAACTCGGCCGCCACGGCAGGCTGAGCGTTGAACTGCATCACCACGTAGTAGCCCTCGGTCAGTCCTTTAATCTCGTAGGCGAGCCTCCGCCTACCCCATTTCTCGACGTTGACGATCTCTCCGCCATGATCGGTAACAAGAGAGACAAAGCGCCCGATCTGAGCGTCGTAGGCCTCTTCGCTTTCCAGACCGGGATTAAATATCGTCACCACTTCGTAAGGACGCACCGCTGGCACACCTCCTCCCTCTGGACATGCGGCCCCAGGCACGATCCTGGAGCAGGGTTTCACCCGAGTATAACACGATTGGAGTATCCGGGCAACTGTTCTGAGTGAGCCCGCCATGAACCTTTAGAACAATAGTGAATTCGGGCTTGATCCCAAGACTCCTTTTCGTCTAAGACGTCTGCGAGCCGCCATGCCGCTTTTGACTTCATCATCAACTAGTCTGTCCGAACCGGCCCAAAGAAAGGACACCTGCGTTGAAACGGGAACTGTTACGCCATAGGTTCAGTCTCGGGAGGCAAGCCCATGGGCCGAAAACACGAACCGGGCGTGCAATGGACGGTTTGGGGCATAGCTGAAGTGTGTTGTTGGATCGGACACTTTCCCCATGCCATGCCCACGGGCAACGACGCTGCGGAATGCCTCGAAGCCCATCTGGATGCAGGCATTCGCCATGTAGTGTGGGCACTCGGACGCAGTGTGATCGAATTCCACACCTTGATGCCCGGAGTGACGGTCCGCGGTTTCAACACGCATACTGAACCGCTGACCGTACAACAACGTGCGGTAAACCGCATGTTTCGCGAAAAATGCCAACTCCGGACCGCGCTGTCGTATGCAAATGAACATGGCATGACCCTGTGCGGCCGTCTGGCAATGAACCGTCATTATTCGCCCGGGAGCATTCACCGCTCACGTTTTGCCACCTTGCATCCGCAGTTTTGTGAGATCCGCAAAGACGGCTGGCTCGATCCGTCCCGGTTGAGCTTTGCCGTGCCTCAATATCGCGAGGAGCGCCCGAACATAATCATGGAGGCGGTTCATATCGGCTGTCACGGTATCCAACTTGATTTTTGCCGACAGCCGCCTATGGCCCGCTATCATCCGGGATATGTAAACGCCTTTGAGAAAGAGTATGGCCTCGATCCCAGGCGGTTAGGCCTCGAAGACGGAGAGATCTTTTTGGAATGGTGTCGCTTCCGTGCCGCATCAATCACGCAGCTTCTTCGCCGCACTAAAGAAGTCTTGAATGAATACGGTCATCGGTTCGGACGCCGAATACCCCTGCAAGTCAGGGTGCCCAACGACGGATTCGTCTCGAATCTGATCGCCGGACTCGATGTTGTCGGATGGGCAGAAGAAGGCCTAATCGACGAACTCGCCCTTAGCGAGCTGCAATGGTTGACTGAATTCAACGACTTCAGCGACCTGCCATACGTAGAACTCGGCAAAAAACACGGAATACCCGTCTTTGCCGCCGGCAATTGTCTGCCCGTGCAGCGTGACGGATGGTCCGGTCAAGTCAATCCCAAAGGTGTCAATCCTCTCGTCTTAGCGCGTCGAGCCTTGCAATCGGCAAGAGACGGCGCACAGGGTATCGCGCTGTATCAAAGTGACACCGGCGTACGCTGGCCCGATCTGGCTCCGTTTCTGCCGCATTTTCACGACCCCGATGATCTGGCCCGACTCATAGGCGCAGAGGCGCTACGTTGTCACGGAAGAAAACGCTCACTACGGCATTGACAATCATTCCGGGCCCAAGACTTTTTTTCCTCAAGGGCGGCAGATCCCGGATCAGGCGTATAGGCGATATATCTACCGTTCAAAGGAGGGCGACGGAAGATGCGCTTGTTCAGTTGGTTTTTTACCGCACAGGCCAACGAAAGAGACGTTCCCACCCGAACTCTTGAGCTTCCGCCGGGGCCCGGCAACCCGCGCAACAGCGAAGGTGCTTTTGTATCGCTCAAAGACGGACGAATCATGTTCATCTACTCACATTACACGGCCGGTCAAGGCAGCGATCATGATCCGGCCCAATTGTGTGGGCGTTATTCGTCCGACGGAGGCAAAACATGGACGGTGCAAGATCGTCTTATCGTAGAAAACGAAGGCGGCATGAACGTCATGTCGGTTAGCCTGTTGCGCCTGCAAAACGATAAGATCGCTCTTTTTTATCTGCGAAAAAACAGTGAAAAAGACTGCCGGCCCGTCATGCGTATTTCGAACGATGAAGGCGAAAGCTGGGGTCCGCCGGTGATGTGCATTACGGATGAAATCGGATACTACGTACTCAACAACGACCGCGTCATACAGCTGCAAAACGGACGGCTGGTGGTTCCTGTCTGCCTCCATACGAGCAAAGACTCTCCGCAGATGGATCGCCTGGGCACCGTAATGTGCTATCTCTCCGACGATAACGGCAACAGCTGGCGGCGAAGTAGTTCGATGCACAAGGGGTATGACGCGACAGGCAAGCGCATCACCGTCCAAGAACCGGGCATTGTTGAGATGAAAGATGGACGGCTCATGATGTTCATGCGGACGAATCAGGGGTGTCAGTATCTTGCCTTCTCTGAAGACGGGGGCGACACCTGGAGCCCGCCGCAGCCTTCAGCCATCGCTTCGCCCTTGTCACCGGCGTCGGTCAAGCGCCTGCCGACGGGTGATCTGTTGTTGGTCTGGAATGACCACAGCCGTATACCGGATCATCTGCGCAACCGCCGTGTACCGCTGAGCGTGGCGATATCCAAAGATGAAGGGCGGACATGGCAGCACACCAAGGTCCTGGAAGGCAATCCGGAAGGCTGGTACTGCTACGTCGCCATTCACCCGGTGGATGACAGCGTTCTGTTGGGCTATTGCGCTCGCGGTCTGGCGCATATGCGCATCACCCGGATTCCTGTCGCCTGGTTATATACCGCCCAACCCGACCGGCCTCAAACGAACGGACTGGGAGGTTTTTTCAACGACTAGACGGGAGGCGTTGTAATGATGCGCTATCGTGACACGGGCGCTTTGCATCCCGACTTCCACGGCACCATGAATGCCACGCTGGAGTATTTGGGTTCCACTTACGGACGGGAAGCGCTGCGAGCGGTGTTTGCGGCTACGGCGCAAAATGTATACAGCTCGATTTACGAAAAAATCCGGCGCGGTGATCTGAGCGAACTGATCGAACACTGGCGATACTATCTCGACCGCGAAAACGCTGATTACACGCTGGATGTGGACGATTCGGGAGTCACACTCACCGTAAGAGACTGACCGGCCGTCGCTCATGTGCGCCGATTGGGTTTGAACCAGTCTAAGTTTTTTTGTGACCAGACGATCTTGCTCAACGAAGCGTGGTGCGAAGGTACGCCTTTTGAGGCCTTCACCACGATCATAGAAGAAGGTCACTGCATACAACGCATACGGCGCCGCTCATGCGCCGACGGTGGTGAAGCCAATGATCCCGAGTGATCATTTCGTACGCTTCTACAACGAGGTTTTCAAGTTCCTGGACAGCCAAGGCGACGGAGAGCTGGAGAAGTACTATCGGCTTATATCCGAGCAGCAAGAGATGCACTGCCTGGAGCTTTTTCGCAGCCAGGGGCTGACCGGAATGAAAGCCTACTGGGATCGCATAGCCTACGAAGAAAACTGCGACATGACCAATACGGTTTATCCTGATCGCTTTGAGTTGGTCATGCATCGCTGCCCGAGTCTCAGCAAGGTCTTGGACAATGATGCGGATCCGTTCGAACGCTATTGCGAGCACTGCCCGGGATGGGTTGTCCCGTTGCTGCGCAAGGCCGGTTTTCATTGTGAGTATGACATCATGGACCCCGCCGTCCCGCAATGTCGAATGATTGTCTATCTCATTGAGAGGCGCTGAGTCACAGTGGGAATCCAGCGCCCCTCGTACACCGGCCTCGGATGGCAATTTGGTCCAAATACTTGCGCACGACGCCTCCGAACTCAGTGATATACTCTTCCCTGGCTATCTGCCCGCGCACGAGCCGCGCCCTGAAGGCGTAGGCTTCGGAAGGCAAATCCGTCGTCCACATGACCATTGACCAAGGATTGGCGCGGCGGACTTCATCCGTAATGAAGCAGTGACCCAGCGCAATACGCTCGGATGGATACCGTTACGATACAGCGGGTGCCACGGCCGAACACGCGGCCGCCGCCATGCCCATGTTCACGTTCCACTGGGCCTGTATTTCGGGGCGGAAAAGCCATTTCATAGCCTTCCAAGCAGCCTCCTGACGTTCGGAAGCGACATTCATGATCCCCAGGCTGCGATCTGCGAAGGTCGTGACCGGGTGAATGCCTGGCCGAGAGCGCAAAGGCGACGCTGGCTTGAGTGCGCTGCCGGAGGCCGCTACGCTATCATCTGTTCGCGCATCGGACCCGCCTAAAATATGACTGCGCAGTGGAGTCTGTCGTCCATCTCATGTATACCTCGATAGCCAAGCAACAGCGAATTGGCCGCGCCAAGAACTCGATCATAGATCACCCGGGCATGTTCGGAGTTCACCAAAGACTCAAGGCTTTCGCTCACAAGCACCCCTGAGGGAGCAAAAAATCTACCCGGCTTGGCGGCTTTTGAGGCAGACGGTGCCTCGGAGCTCTAAACATAGCCCGAAAAAGCAGTCCCGGTTTTCCGACGAACTCATCTTTGAGAGCAAGATCGAAGCAGGCAAGAAATCCTTGACTCGGCGACCCCCCCATACCGGGCGAAAAAGCCCACTCCCGCGCAACGTCGGGGCAAAGGCCCCATGAGCGCCGGGAGTGAGCGTATGATTGACGCCGACCAGTTCCTTTGGGAGCGGTATGCAGGCATCTTCCGACAGATATACCCCGGCTCTATGCACAATCCGACTTCGCTAATCCGATTCTATCGGCCTGAGATGGTTATTCCCGGCACGACAACCCAAGGGAGAATGGACCATCCGAAATCCACTCGCTCTTTGGAGACCACCTTGAGATTTCGAAAGGCCTCGGCGAAATTGCCGGAAACCATCGTCTCCCGGATGGGATAAGCAATCTGTCCGTCTTCGATGTAGTAGCTGTTTTTGGCCACCCCGGAGAAATCGCCGTTGGCACTGGGAGATCCTCCTGAAAAACGGACCAACAACACGCCCTGCTTCACCCCGCGGATTGCCTCCTCCAACGGAGTGGTCCCCGGTTCGACAACATAGGCTCCGCCGTTGTTTTTGGCTCTTTCGCGTCCCGTCTTTTTGGCGCCATACAGACTGAGTAAGTAGCTTTTGAGCACTCCCCGATCAATGATCGTGCTGTTTTCGGCCGCATAGCCGTCTCCCGTGACAAAATACCCGTCGGCTATCTCGGAAGAGACCGGCCGGGAATGCAAAGTAAACTCCGCACCGGCGATCTTCTCGCCCAGACTGTCCTTATAGAGGCTGGTCCCGGAAATCAGCGGCCTGTCACTCAAAGGATGAGTCAAAAAACCGAGGAAAGAGCCCAGGCAATCGGGCGCTATGATCATATCGCCCATGAACTTGCCCTTTACGGGACGCGTGCGCACCTGTTCGGTCGTCTGCCGAAGCATGATATCCAAAGAACCTCGTTCCAGCAGCTCCTGCTCGAGATCGCGCATAGAGAATCCGGTGTAATTGAAGGAAGAGACCTCATCGCCTTCGCGTGCCGAAAAAAGAGCGTTGAACCGGTAAACGCCTTGCTCCGTCCGGTAATCAACGCCGTTAGAGTTGACGAAACTCCAGTTGTGACGGGAAAAACTCAAATAAGCCTGTCGCAACATAATCGTAGGATATTTGTCAGCCACGGTATCCAAGAATTCCTTCATCCTATCGTACATGGCATCATGATCGGGCTCTTTGGCTCCGCTCTCAAAACTGGCCGGTTCTTGTGCCTCCGCAATGTCGAATGCCGGATCGGGCTGCGAGACCGCAGCCATGGCCAGGGTGTCAGTTGCCGCCCGATCGATGGCCGACGGTTCAAGGCTGTTGAGGCTAACACTTCCCTTCTTCTGATCTTTGATGGCCATAAGATTGACGTTGACATTCATAGTGGAACGCAACAGACCTATCTGCGCCCGCTCCACATTCAGCTCGGTGACTACGGAGGTGCTCACTCCGCAACTGGCTTTGTCCGCCCCGGCCTTTAACAAAGCGTCAAGTGCCTCTTGAGCGACTTCATCGCCGTGTCTCATGGTCTATCTCCCTCCCAGAGTGATCTGGCACTTGATGGCCGGACCCCCCATGCCCACGGGGATGGCCTGTTTCTTACCGCACATGCCTCCACTGCTCCACCAGTGCTGATCGGAAACCATGGTGACCGTCTTTAGGACGTCGTAGGCCACCCCGGAGATCGTCGTGTCACGGATGGCCCTGCCCAGCTTGCCGTTTTTGATCTCATATCCCAATACCACACCGAACATGAACTCGCTTGTGGAATCCGCCTGGCCGTTACTGGCTTGAATTAGGTAATAACCGTCTTCCACCGAGGCGATCATGTCTTCCAGCGAGCTGTCGCCGGGCAAGATAGCCGTATTGCGCATCCTGATCAAAGGCTCATCGGAAAACGCATAAGCCCTGGCGTTGCCGGTCGGAGCCACGCCAAAGATCCGTGCCGATTCTTTGTTGTGCATGAAATTCCGGAGAACCCCTTGCTCGATGAGCGTCACATCCTGACCGGGCGTACCTTCGTCGTCGACGTAAACAGGTACCGGACAGACTTCCCCGAAGGCCGTATGAGCAAAATCGACCAGGGTGATCAAAGGACTGGCCACTTCCTGATTGAGCAAACGACCGGCTACTGAACCGGAGAGAACCAAATCCGCCTCCGTGGTATGGCCTATGGCCTCGTGAGCCAAAATGCCTCCAAGCTTGGCATCGAGAATGCAGGTCTTGACTCCCGCTTCGGCAAACACACCCTCTTTTTTGCGCATGAGGTGTTCGTAGAGCCGATCGATCATGGAATGCAAGACCTCATCTGACGGAAGTGTGTCTTCGAATTGGCCCAGCCCTCCGTGAAGGTCAAACACTTCGACGGGTCCGTCATTGGCCTGAGCGGCCAGATTAATGTAGATGAAGCTCCTTGGAATGAGCGAGCGATAAAAAGAGCCCTCCGAGGTGAGTAACGTCTTTTCTATCTCCAAGGAGCTTAGGCCTACCGACCTGCTCGTCAGATCCGGATACTTGGTTGATATGTAATTGTCAACCTCCTTGGCGTAAGCCAGCAGATCCTTCTGGGATAGCCTCGGTTTTTTGGTCGAAAAATCCTTCTCAAGATGGGCAACGACGGAAGGCAAGGGACCCTGCCCCTTATCCTCCCGGGCGTGAAGAAAGTCTGCGTTTTGTTGAGCCAGGCTAAGCACAGCCTTGATGCTGTCGTCACTGGGATCCGGACTGGATGCAAAACCCCACGAACCCTGGCGATAGACGCGAGCAGACACCCCTCGTGAACTGCTGCGAGAGTTGCCCGTGTTGTTTCCGTTGAGGAAGCCGATCCCAATCGTTCGATTCTCTTGCATTCGAAGCTCAGTGTAATCCTTCAAGAAGGCTGCGTACCGCTTGAGGTCCACTGCAGCCATAGACATGGCCTCCTTTCCGCAATTTAGGCCGGAATAACCTCTACACTTCAATGCTAAGTTCCTCTATAACATAGCTCTGTATACAATTTGAACACGTAACGGACAAATCCCTGCTTTCAAAAACCGCCTTCGCCGGCATCAGTATCCTTATGCTGTGCAGCAAGTGGACCCGGTAATCCTTCAGTCTATTACATAGGTCCGTCCGTGTAAGCTACAAAAAAGATCCGGCCTGTGGAATATCCCAGCCGCAGCCGGCTGAAACTCCAAAGGGGTGGCTTTTTATCCCCACTTGACGTTATTGAGGGGGATGACGTCGATGCAATGGGAGTGCGAACTCAAAAGACTCTTGGCGGCCTACGAAGCCGTGCAAAAAGAGCTGGAGCGAAAGACCGGAGAATCGGACGGTCAGTACTACGAAGGAAGCAAAGACGCCTATGATTATGTGATCAACAGTCTGCGCAACCTCCTCAACCACGCGGCGCGCTCTGTCCGACACGCTAGCCGCGACGTAGCGGCCTGAGCGACGATATGCCGGGCCTGCCGGCAAGTGACAGACCCGGCCGACCGGACAAGGAAGACTTGCGCTTTTCACATCATTTAAGCTGCCCGCAAACGACACCGCTCCCGAAGTGCCGTAGCGTCCCGTCAGTCCTTCCGGATCGTCTGACGGTTCGATAGACAGCACCGGATCCACTTACCGACGTTGCGGGACTCGCCTCACATCGGCGCTAATGACTCTCTTTTGACCGGCTTATCTCCGTCTCCCAATCTTTCAGAAGCCGGCTCCAAAGAGCATGAGCGTTCTCAAGAGCAGCCCGAGGCGATATCTGCCTGTCGTAGGTCTTTAGGATCAGCTCGTTCAATTCCGTCTGAGCGATGTCACGCGGCGGTGTAATCACCGAACGCTGCAAGTAGGGCTCCATGGCATACCACATCTCGATCCCCGGCTGCACTCCCATCATTCTGTGCAGCATATCGAGACGACCGCTGAAGAACCAACCTATGCGCTGGATTTCAAAGAGAACATCGTCACTGGTCAACATGGTGATCCACTCCCAAGCCAGATCCTTGTTTTTACTGGCACTGGGAATGGCCAGACCGTTGGCAAAAACGTGCGCCACAGGAGTGCTGCTTGGTGTCCGACGCGGGGCGAACAGACCCAGGCGGTGGACAAAATCGGGATCGCGGGCCACCATGGAGCGTATACTATGCGGAGCCAAGCTGCGCATGGCGATGCGTCCTTGGAGAATGTCGCCGGACATGACGGGCATGGCTCCCTGTCCTGCCTCGTACAATGCCAACAGCGTCTCCAAAGCCTCCAACGCCTGTGAAGAAAGGAGATTGGAAGTGAATCGATCGATATCCACGGCAGGCAAACCCGCCTGGCGCATAAACCAACTCAGCTGATGTGTTTGTGCCGCACCCGCTCCGACAACGGCAAATCCCCGAACCGCAACTCGGTCTCCCTCAACGCGCGTTAAACGAAGCGCGTATTGCGTGAGCTCATCCCAGCTGGCCGGCGGCTTCTCCGGGTCAAAACCCGATTCCGCAAAGACCTGTTTATTGTAGCCGATGCCGCGGAAATCGAGGTTTTGCGGAACGACGTAGACATGCCCCTGCCAACTCATGGCCTCCCACAGGCCCTTAGAAAAGCGCGATGTGTAGGGCCAACGAACCAAATAACGATCAAGAGGTTCCAAAAGTCCCAGCGAGCCTTCTTCGTACGGCGAGTAAAACCCCGTGACGACCACATCGGGAGGTCTGCCGCCGGCGGTCAAAACTATAGTCCTTTCCATGCGCGTGTTCCAATCGGCGGTCAGCAAAGCGACCTCGGCATCGTGCATCCCCTTGAACTGGGGAACCACTTCATCCTGCAGATACTTGATCAACTCACCCGAATAAGCAACGGTCAAAAACGTGATCTCCCGGGCCGCTTCGGCAGCAGCGCCGACCAAAAGCAGCAAAACCATGATGAGCGATAGACACCGTCCGCCACCCGGCATTTTTGGTAACCCCCCCTTTATAATCAAGGCAGATGCTTTGAGGCTTTCAAGTACACGTATCCCAGCTCAACCACATCATCCGCCCTATCTCCTTCCTTGACGGTCAGACGCACATACTCCGCTCCGGCGACGGGGACCTCTCCTTTGAGAGTCAAATTGAACCAACCTTCGGCCGATGGCCCCTCCGAATCGACGGTGTAAGACAGACCGTGCCAAGTCGCGCCATCCTTTGACACGGCTATGTCTACAACTCGAGTGATGTCAGTACGACGCGCGTAGACGGTAAAGACAAACTCCTTCAGACGGGGCAACTGCCAGGTGAGATACCCCTCTTCGGCACCCTCTTCCAGACGTATCCTTTCACGGTCACCGAAGAAAGCGTCCGGGTTTTCAGCCGCGTACTCCCAACCTTCCGAACGATCCACGTCCAGCATCCGATCAATGCCTCCGAACCAGCCGCTTTGCATGGGAGGCAGAATCGTATCCTCAAGAATCTCCCAGTTGTCGATGACGATCCGAAACGTATGCCGCGTGGAGTGTCCGGATGACGTCGTCATGCTGATCTCCAAATCATAGGTGCCATCGGCGAAATCAGCGGTATTGAAGCGGAATGTACTCGGCACGTCTTTGCCGACGTAAACGGTGATCGCCTCACCGACTTCAGCTCTCTGTACCGGAGCCAATCTCACGGCGAATTCCCGGACTTCCTCGGGACCGACCATGCTTTCCAGAATCAGCGGCACGATGCCGCAGACACGCTCGCCGCGCGACAGGCTCGGAGAGAGCAGGCTAACGTGAAGGATCTCAAACTCATGCCTGTATCGTTGCTCCAACAAACCCCGCCGGATCCGAACTTCCACCTGATGGCTTCCGGGTGCCAATTCCGAAACGGAAAGGCTCAGATCCTGAGGTAGATGATCTCCTTCATAGAGCAGACGCTCATCCAAAAGGATTTGGACATGATCGATTTCATCGTCTCCGTGCAGTCTAACGTCAAGGGAAAGTCTTTCTCGGGGCAAGCCACCCCGCGGCATGGCAAAGGGCCACTCCAACCAACAAATCCCCGGCATCTCAAATCGATCGGCATTCTCCAAGGCAAAAACCGGAGGCAGGTTATGGACCTTTATCTGATACCTCGGTATGGTGGACAGAGGTTCCAGACTACACAATCCTCTAGGCCCGTGGCTCAGATCGATCCAACCTATGAATGCGCGTCCGTCATCCACCGGTCTTCCCGTCGCGTCGAAAAGCCTGACGGGCGTATCCACATAGACGGAAGGATACAGGCCCTCTTCCGGTACCTCAAAGAAGACCCGTACAGCGGCATGCAGAGGCGGAGGAGCGAAGCCTTCGGGAGCATGGATCACCGTAGCGTCCTCGCCGAACGCGGTCCAAGCAGGGTCACTCAGAAGATATGAAAGGGGTGTGTCCAGATCCTCAAGCAGCTTGACGACCACCGGCAATTGATTGCCCAACGTGGCATGGTAGGCGTGTTCGAAGACCTCTCCCGTGGCTCCGATCAATCCGGGATCGCCACTTGTGGGTATCATATGCTTCTTTGAATCTTCTCCCGGTCCAAGAGCGACCTTTAACTGCCAGAAGAGAAAATCCAGGAAGCTTTCGTCCCCCGTGAACCAGTAGGCATGGGCCAGTCCCGCCATCGTTGTATGCCGGGGATCTTCGAAGACATGGAAATCCCGGCGTTTGCTCAGATCTCTCATATCGTTCAAGAACAGATCCAGCATCCGCTCGTCGCCGGTCAACTGGTAATACTTGATCTTACCTTCATTCATGTACACATCGTCATAACGGGTGAAACCAAGTACCTCACGGCCGCCGTACAAGACGCGGGCAAAATGCCTCATCGCTTCAAGATACTCCGGCCTCCACGTGGCTTCGTAGGCTTCGCAAAACAGCCGCAGCGATCCACCCGTGGCCCGGTGAGCGTAGCTCTGATTCTGCGGGGCAAACGCCAGACTCAGGTAGTTCTCCAGGTAGTAGTTAGCCACTTCCCACGCCCGCAGTGTCCCGTTCATGTAGTAGTCGTAGAGCATGAACCGCAGGTGGGTATCCGGACCCAGATCGTACATATTGGCAGCGTAATGCACGATCCCTCCGTTGCCCCCGTATCGGCCGCCTTTGCGTTTGGCAAACTGCTGATGATCCAAATGGGCGATATCGATGTCGATGATGTGACGAGTGTTGATCCGGTGCATATCCCAGACATCGCGGCGCCCTGATCGGAAGTACAAAAGCGGGGCTACGTTCGGCCACCCGTAAAACATGCTGGCCCATTTTCTCCACAGAACCGGAGAGACGTTTGCCGGATCGTTGGCATTTCTCAGATTGTAGTTGACATCTCCGTAGTCAATCCAACCGTAGTTTTCCAGTCTCTCCTGTAGCCACTGCTTGCGATGGATGATGGCGTCCAGCAATGCTTCTATTTCAGAGTGATTGTACCGGTCTTCATGATGGATCCGTCCCATCGCTTCCGTGGCTGCGTTCCACTCCGGATCGGTTTGAGCCAACACGGGTTGATTGATCAGCAAACGAGTCAAAGCCGCCGTGTGAGCGCGACGATCCGCCGTGTAGAATCCGATCCACACATTGTGCGTCTTGGCCAGACCGTAGGCTTGTGTCCAGCTGTCCAATCCGCCCTTATAGAAATCTTGGTAAAAAACCCTGTCGTGCGGATAATCGCGCCCCATCAGCGCAGAGGGAGTAAAATCCAAGACGTCTACATCGTGTAAGGGCCACAGATGCAGATGCAGTGTGTGATCTTTTACCTCCAACTCCGCGGGATACTGCTGCCAAAAATCCCGCCAGCCGGCAAAAACACCCCACCGGTCATCTCCAAGACCGCACCAGCCTCCGGCCCGATCGCCCTCGGCGATGATCGCTTCCGTTTGCGAGGTCAATGTCCAGTGATCATGCGTCTTCTGCACGAGCCTGGCGGACATACCCGGGGCGAGAAAGATCGGATTGCCCTCCGGAGATCCATCCTTAGCAAACATGGCCTGCGCATCATCTTCGATCAAAAGCGGTACGCTGAGCCGGATATCACGGATTTGATGCTCGGTGCTGTCGAAGGCCGTGATCAACGTGTGGTCATGGCGCGCAACCGTTTCACCGGCGAAAAAGTGTGTGTAGGTGACAAACTGCGAAAAACGCGTCCCGTCTTCTCCGATGTACCAGCCTTCGCGGCGAACGGCCACTTCCATGGGACCGCGGCGTACAATCTCAGCGTTGAACCCGTGATCGACGCCCCGCGCTCTGTATTCGGTACCTTCGGCGTCTACCACCATGGGCAGATACTTGACGGCCATCGCCGGAGTCAGGATGATCTCATCGGGCGAGAATACTCCATCGCCGTTGAGATCCAGAGCCACCTGATGAAATACGGTCGGGTCGATCTTGCTGATCACGGCCTGCATCGGGCCGGTATTTATAACAAAGGCCCGTTCCGTCTCCTCAACATGCAATCCGTTGAAAGACACATCGACGGATTTTTTGAACTCCAGGAAGTACTGCTCATCCTTTTCCAAGTTGGCATGCAAAAGAGCCCAGCGTACGGGACCGTCTTTTCCGTTCCACGTTGCAGTAACTTCGGCTTGCACAGGCACCACGTCGCCTGTAGCGGTGACCAGACTGAGTTGATCTATATCGTGCAAGGCACCGTTGGGAAAGGGAACACCGAAAGTGACCGGCGAATTGCGCAAAAGATCATTGTCCGCCCAGTCCACCTTGACAGGCAGACGCGGGGGAAGAACAAGATGTGTCTGAAACTGCGGAGCCCAGCCCATCGTCGGGCGAAGCTCTTGATCAATATCGTCTTCATCAAAACGGGCCAGTCTCACCTCATCCCAATACAAGACACCTACATTGGCGCTTGTGGAAACGAGCCGTATGGTCAAAGAAGTCGCCTCTTGCGGGGCATAGCCTTGCACCATAATCGGATGCCACTGTTCGGTTTGATCGGTTCTGGTCGTATACGATGCAAGGCGGCGATCCCGGGCATCCCAAAAATCCAGATACAATCGAGCGCTTAGACCCGATTCTATGTAGACATAAGCCGACGCCATATAGAAAGACCCGGGAATCGCCTCAATGCGCTCACTTCTGATCTCCACCGCCGCGTTCGGATCTTCATCCGCCATACGCAGGCACGAAGTGCCGTTCTGGGCGTTTTGCCGAGTGACGCTGATACTGCCGCGCCCCTCGGAGACACCTAGAAAATCAGGCCAGCCGGGGATATGGCCGTCTTTTTCAGCCAACTCAAAACCGCCATTGACCGGCCAAATGTCTTTCCAGTGAGCCTGGGTGGCCGCGCTGAGACTTGACACGAAAAGGCATATCACCATCAAGCTGAAAACGATGCCGCGCATCAGTGGCACCCCCCGATTCTTTTCGGATTGAAAGGCTCTCCCGTTTGTCTGCCGGGCAGACACTGACTTCTGCCGCACATTGCAGCTTATTACGCGCCAAACCGGACATGCCGACAGGTACAAGACATTCATTGTCCGATCTTGAAAATATTCCTTCCGGAAAACGCGTATTTTCTGACATAGCAGTTGATACCGCCATAGCCCAAGTTGCTCCTCCAAAGCGGACAGAAGTAAGTCTGTTGAACTCTCGACATCGTAGACAAGAGCCGGCTTGCTGCAAGTGTTTCACTCTGCGATCGCGACCGTCGCCGCGCAGGGTCGGCTGTTTGAATGAAGACATAGGCGCCGTCTAACACACGAGGACTATCACCATGACGGGTCGGGATCGTGCGAGTACTCCCGGCGATGAGAGATCACCTATCGACCTCCATTCTTGGACAGACAGCACTTCTTATACTTCAGTCCGCTGCCGCATGGACATGGATCATTGCGCTTTACCGAGGCAAAACGCCTGGTCTCCACACTGTGCAGCTCGCCCATGATCAGCGCCGGAGGCATTCGGCGTCTGAGCAACTCCACCATGCGTTTCATGAAAGGGGCGACATGGGCAAAGAAGCGCTTGTATCCGGCACAAAGATAATTGAGCCCCTCTTCGCCGTCCGGAGTCTTGATCAGGCGGTTCTTGGGACAGCCGCCATTGCAAACGAAAAGATAATCGCAGTTCCGGCAGTAAGCGGGCAGCTTCTCGCGCTTGTACAGCCCGAACTGACGCGCTTTGGGCAATGCGGTCAATTCCGCCAGAGGCGTCTGATGCAGATTGCCCAGTCTCCATTCCGGCAAGACGAAGTGGTCGCAACAGTAGAGATCGCCGTTGTGCTCGAGAGCAAAAGCCTTGCCGCATGTCGGCTGAAAGACACACAAAGACTGATGTCCCCCGCTCCAGGCAGCCAGCGTCTCTTCAACTATCTGCAAAAAGATGCGACCTACATCCCGACGGATCCAATGATCAAAGGTCCGAACCAAAAACTCGCCGTAAGCCTCGGCTGTTACGCTGCGGGGCGAGACTCCGTCTCCCTGCGGTTCCACCAAAGGGATGAACTGTATAAAATCCACATTGTGCCCGACGAAGAAGTCATACACCGCCTCCGGATGCCGGCTGTTGAGTTCGTTGACGACGCACAGAACATTGTAGTCCACCTCATGGTCTTGCAGGCGGCGCAATCCTTCCAAGACCCGCTCGTGAGTGGGGTTGCCTCCCTTGTCGAGGCGGTAACGATCGTGCAACTCTCGCGGTCCGTCCATGCTCAGGCCCACGAGGAAGCTGTTCTCTTTAAGGAAGCGACACCAATCATCGTCCAGGAGAGTACCGTTTGTTTGGATCGCGTTTCGGATCTCCTTCGTAGGCGGCGCATACCGTTTCTGCAACTCGACAACCCGCCGGAAAAAATCAATGCCCAACAATGTGGGCTCGCCGCCTTGCCAGGCGAAATCGATGATCGGATGCGGACTCGCTTCAATATATTGACGGATGAACTCCTCCAAGGTTTCGTCTGACATCCGAAATGAGCGCGTCTGGGGATAGAGTTCGGTTTTCTCCAGGTAGTAGCAGTAGGCGCACCCCAGATTGCATATGGGACCATTCGGTTTGACAAGCATGTGAAACGGACGCGTCATATCGGCGGACATTGAACGAAATCCTCCTCACAGCGCTGCCCTGACGGAGCAGAACCGCTCCTTACCAGCGGTTCTTCACCTTATACATGTCCCCTGCTCCCAACAGCAGCAACACATCCCCTGCGGCCAAGATTTCTCTTCCCGTCTCTTCCAATTCGTCCATGGTCACGAAACGAGCCTTGTCATCGATCATCTCAACGATGGCGGCGGCACTGAACTCTTCCTTGCTTTCACGGGCGGATCCGAAGATCTCCGTCACCAACACTTCATCGGCCAAAGCCAAAGCCCGGGCAAACTCGCGCGCAAAGGCTTTGGTGCGTGTGTAGGTATGCGGCTGGAAGGCGACAACCAAACGCCGCTGCGGAAAGCGTTGGCGCGCCCCGCCGATCACCGCGGCGATCTCCGTGGGATGATGAGCGTAATCGTCGACCACATAGCCCCCTCCCACTTCGCTCACCTCAAATCGGCGCCGTGCTCCTTTGTAGCCCGCCAATCCTTCAGCCACTGCCTCGAAGGGCAGACCTCTTTCCAGGGCCAACGCTGCGGCGGCCAATGAATTGAGGATATTGTATGTGCCGGGGACAGAGATCCTGATGCGACCGATCTTCGTACCGCGGCGGTGAAGTACATACTCCTGGCCGGTATGGTCGCTCTCCAACATGCCGGCTACGTAGTCGTTGTGCGGTGCTTCACCGAAATAGACGACCCTTTTGCCCAGTGGTCTCAGCGCCGCCCTGACGACGGTATCATCTCCCCAGCCGATGACCAGACCCCGTGAGCGGAAGGCAAAATCGGCAAAGGCCTCTTTGGTGTCCAAAAGGTCGCGGAAATAATCCGGATGATCGAAGTCGATGTTCAGAATCACCGTGTCGCGAGGCATGTAGTTTAAGAAATGACGCCGATACTCGCAGGCCTCAAGCACCAATTCCTGACCCGATCCGCCGTGGCCCGTACCGTCACCGATCAGATAACTCGGGTCTTTCCCCGCTGTCTGCCAGATGCAAGCTACCATGCCGGCGGTGGTCGTCTTGCCGTGAGTGCCCGTGATGCACATCGTCTCTTTAGCTGCCGTCAACCGCCCCACATACTCCGGATAAGTATAAACAGGCAACTTCAGCTTCATGGCCTCTGCTACCTCCGGATGCTGCGGACCGAAAGCGACGGAGCGAACTACGACCGCCGCGCCGTGTACATTGGTCGGAGAAAAAGGCTTTACTTCAATGCCTCGCCTCTCAAGAGCCACTTGGGTAAAGACAAAATCCTGGATGTCCGAACCGGAAACGGGCACTCCCCAATCGTGCAAAAGACAGGCGAGTGCGCTGACGCCCGTTCCTTTGATCCCTATCAGATGATGTCGGCCCTGCATAGATCGCCACCGCTTTCCGTTGCCGGCTTCCTGACACGGATAGCCTACTTATCAGAAGTGGGAAATGTGCACTCGGGCATCGCTTTGGAGCTGCCGAAGTCGATCCCAACCAACCGCTTAATTTTATCATAGAAAGGATCCGGCTCATATCTCCATCTGACTCCCCGCGCACAAGCCCTTGAGCGTCTTTCCGGCGACAAAGGAATCGACCCCTCGTTCGATGAATGAAAGAGCCAAAAAGACCGGGAGGTGTCGACTGTGACTAAGTGGTTGGCCGGTGCCGCTTGCAAAGACATCACACCGTCCGAAGTCGTTTTACAACGCGGTGTCTGGATCGCCGGCTTTGGCCCCAACCGACGAGCCGTCGGCATTCACGATCCCATCACTGTGCGGGCACTGGTCCTTGAAAAGGACGAACGTTGCATCGCCTTGCTTGTCGGTGACTTGGTCGGGTTTCTGTACAACGACGTTCTCGAAGTGCGCAGACGCTGCCGACAACTCCTGCCCCAGATCGAATTGCTCTGGGTGATCTCCACTCATAATCATGAAGGGCCGGACACGATCGGCATCTGGGGACCCAATCTGACAACCAGCGGTGTTGACGCCGAGTGGCTCGAAGAAGTGCGAACCAATATGGTGGCCTGCGTGGAGGAGGCCTATCGAAGCCGCCGACCAGCGTCACTGCATCTGGGACGAACGATGGCTCCCGGAGTCTGTCGGGATCTGCGCGAGCCGTGGTATCTGGATGAAGAGATGATCGTCTTGGAAGCGATCGATGAAGACGGCAACAGTATAGCCAGCCTGGTCAACTACTCCAACCACCCGGAATCGCTGGGAGATGAAAACCCTTACGTCTCGGCGGACTATCCGCACTGGCTCAGAAAACGCGTCGAGCAGGAGCGAGGCGGTATCTGCATCTATACGACCGGTGCACTCGGCGGAATGACCGCGCCGCGCCCGCCCAGCTTTGTTTTGGATCCGGATGGCAGGATTCCCGTCCGCAACGGTCCGGCCCAAGTGGAAGAGGGCTTCGAGGCCACGGCTAAGATGGGCGAGTATCTGGGTGAGCGAGCGTTGGTCGCCCTGCGAAAAGCCCGTCAGGAATCCGATTCAGGATCCCTTTGGTGGGAGAGCCAGCTTCTCCAGCTGCCCGTGGATAACGCCAATTTTTCGCTCTTTCTGCGCAACGGCATCCTACCCAGCGGCGGTCGCTTCTGCATGATCGAAGGACAACAGACTGCCAAAACGGAGGTCGGAGTGCTGCAGATCGGCCGACTCAGTCTGGCTAGCGTTCCCGGTGAGCTCTTTCCGGAGATGGGGACGATGATCAAAGACGCCCTGCCCGGAGAATACTCCGCTATCCTGGGTCTGGCCAACGATGAACTAGGCTATTTTGTCCCCGAAGTGAACCCGTTCACCGGATTGAGGGATTACTGCCCGCCTACACCCACCGGAGAACGCGGCAAACGGGGTCACTATGAAGAAACGATGTGTGTACATCGAACGGCGGCCCGCCGGATTGTCGACACGATCTGTCAGTTAGCGGTGCGCATCGGAAACGCTCAATAAAGGGGTCCGGACGGATTTAGGCTCCTTTGCTATCGATGATTCGTCACCCGCTTTTGTGCGGCAAGAGCGCTCTGTTTTGCCAAGCGCTCTTGTCTTCGTCATCTTCGCCTTACGATGGCGGCGCCCAAGCCCCGGGCCCGGGGCGGCAATGCTGGTCAATCGGCCGCCGTCTATCGCAGTCTGTGGCCCCACTCGCCGCTTGCGATATCTACCCACTTGATGTGGAATTCCCCCGCATGGCCTTGCAGATCCAGCCCCACACAACCACCGTCGGCGAAAAGGAGAGTGTACCGCTCACCGGGCTTGGCCGCCAAATACGCTTCATCGGGTTCACGGTCTTTGAGAAGTTCCATGCGAGGAGTCCCCTCCCAGAACTTGACCACGCCTTCTATCTTGCGCGCGGCCCCGATACAGGCCTGAGCAATCTCATCGAGGCCGATTCCGGACGTGGGGCGATGAACTCGGCAAGAGGCCGCTCCTGCCATCAGATTGCGCCAAAACCGGTTCACTCCTTCTTTGGGAGGAGGTCTCGCCGGCGAAGTAAATCTTGGCGTGATTGAGCGGCACGGGACTGCGCTCCATTTGTCGGACTATCCCCCGGGAAGCACTCCCAGTGGTCCTGGTCGAGATCTCTAAACCGCGGTCAGTCTTCAGGGCTGAGCCCCATGGTCGATCTCCTCGGCACGTCTTTTCCATTTCTCGTAATACGGTGAGAGTCTGAGAGCTCCCTGCGGTTGCGGCACCAGCTTCCCGTCTTGCCCGCGAGGATCACCGCGGCGCTCGTTGATCTCTGCCAGGCGACGTCGCAAGAGATCGATCCGTTCGGCATAGGCGGGATCGTTGATCAGGTTGCGGCACTCACCCGGATCTTGCTCCAGATCGAAGAAAAACTCACGTCCGGTATGGTGGAACCACACGTATTTGTGCCGCCCGTCCGTAACCCACTGATTGCCCCATTCAAGACCGTACGAGACGGTATGCTCGCCTTGCAGATGATCCCGCCAGTCTGTCGTCTCGCCCCGAAGCAACGGCAAAAGGCTTTGTCCGTCCACTGAATCCGGGATGTCGACACCAGCGGCGTCTAAGAGAGTCGGCATTATGTCGCGCAACTCAACGAGTTCATTTCGCACTTGATGGCGCGGCAGATCCCAGTGCTGCGGGAAGCGGACAATGAACGGCACATGCGTCGAGCCCTCATAGGCGTAGGTCTTGCGCCAATGGTAATGGTCGCCAAGCATATCACCGTGGTCTGAAGTGAAGATAATGAGCGTGTTGGCCAACTCCCGGGGAGCAAAATGCCGCAGCTCGTACAAGAAACGGCCGATCTGATGATCGATAAACGTGATGCTTCCGTAGTAGCCCACTCGGGCCCGTCGCACCTCTTTGGGCGTTCGGCGCCCCCACGGTGCATTGACATCCGCATTGAACACGGCGAATTCTTCAGCCCAGTCTCCAATCACAGGCTCAGGGATGTCGAGACTGTCAGCGTACATGTCCCAATAGACCTGCAGAGGATCATAGGGTGAATGCGGCCGGGCAAAAGACAACCACAGGAAGAAGGGCTTACTGGGATCGCGGTTTTTGATGAACTTGATCCCTTCACTCGCCGTCCAGTACGTGGGATGCAAATGTTCAGGTAAATGCGTGGGACGTGCCATCCAGCTGTTCCAGTCCACCGAATGGTCACGATAGCCGTACAAGCCCTCCTTTCGCTCCTCAAACCACGTACGATAGTCGCTGACAAACCGGCCTATCTGCCTGCTGCTTTCATCAAGAACCAAGTGATGAAAACCATACAGGCGCCGTTGAGGGAAAAAGTGCATCTTGCCCACACCTTGAGTGTGGTAGCCTGCCTTGGCTAGCTCCCCCGGTAACGTGGCCGGAAACTCCAGGGCATCGCTGCCGGCCATGGTCAGTCTTCCGTGATGCCACTGATCCATACCGGTAAGGATACATGAACGGGCCGGAGTGCAGGAGGGTACCGCAGTGTAAGCCTTGGTAAACAGGGCACCCTCAGAGGCCAACTGATCCAGATAGGGCGTTTCGACAGCCGGATGGCCCGCACAGCCCAGACAGTCGCCGCGATGTTGATCCGTTGTGATCAATAAGAGATTCGGCCTTTTTTGCTTACTCAAGATACAACCTCCTAAACCGCCTCAAGTAGTACAAAGCTAAGGGTCACTGCAGCCATCTGTCCATCCAGGCGAAAGCGTCCTTTTGCATCTGCCGATTGAACTCATGCGGAGCATCATACATCCGGGCGTCAAACCGCTCTTTGGCGCCCATGTCCTCGTAGACGCCCCGGATTATATCAGCCGCCCCAAGCATTACCTCATGGGTGAACAATGCATCCTGAGCGCAGTTGAGCACGAAAAGAGCGCACTCGGGGGCAGCCAATGTGGCGATATCGGGGTGGTCAAGATGCGCATGGAGCCCGTCAGCCACCGGCAAACCTGCATGAACGGGGTGTCCTATCGATACACAGGTGCGCAGTTTTGTCATCCAACCTATGATGCAGGCTGCTTTCACGCGATCATCGAGGCCAGCCAGATAGGTCGTGCGATACCCGCCGACCGAAAGGCCCATGACACCGATACGCCGCGGATCGACCTCAGGAAGGCTCGACAACAGATCAAGACTTCGGCGATCGTCGTGCACAAGGATGCCCAGCCAGTTTGTTCCGCAAAAAGACAGCATCGTGTTCAGCGAGTAGACCCTTTCTCTGAGAAATCCGTTGACACGGGCCACATACTCCACTTCACGGACGTCCAAGCCTTCCAGCCTACGGATCAACTCAGGAGGCAGAGGATCAAACTGCATTCTGCGTTCTCCCCAATAAAAAGCGTCAATGACCAAGACGACGTAGCCTCTTTGTGCCAAAAGGTCGGCATACGACACCCCGTCATAGTACCTCTTTTTGAAATCCGTCAACGCCGGATGCTCGTTTTCCACCGCCACCAGCTTCTCTTTACCGTAAAAAAAGAAACCTCCGTGATCGTGAAGGGCTAAAACGGCGGGAAAAGGACCGCACCCGTCGGGGACCAGCAAGTATGCGGGTACACGACTGTAGGGGGTCGCCGAAAAGCGGATCAGTCGCCGTTCATAGCCTTCTTTGCGAACAACTTCCACGAGTTCAAGATCAAGTTCGCACTTCGGCGGATGGTAATTGAGCGACAAATCCACTTGCTGCCTGGCTAACCTCTTCCAATCATCGATCGTCATGGAGCCGCGCCGCTCATAAGAAAGCCGCGGCGCCTGATGCTCGCTCGCCCGCTCTATAAAGGCTTCCAGACTTCCCAGATGAGATTGTGCGCCACCCGATGCAGACATAGGGCGATGACCTCCCTGTGGAAACATCGTTGTGCTGTCGTACCCACGCTCAATTCGATTGGTCTCAACATGACCTATGGATTATATTCAGGGTGTACGCTGCAACCTAGAAAAGGAGTTGCGCCACATGGCAGACCCGCAAAAGGACTCGGGACTCTATGTCATTTGGATGATGCTTTCAATGTCCGCGCGATTGCAAATCGGGGCCCTGGGCGAATTGGATTTCACGCCGGGGACCTACGCCTATGTCGGCACTGCCCAACGCGGCCGTTCCGCTCGCATCCGCCGGCACCTGGCCGTCGACAAACCACGCCGCTGGCACATGGATTATCTGCGCCCCTATGTCACTGTGGAGGGCATCACCCTCTATGACGGTCATCGAGAGGATGAGTGCCGTTTGGTAAAACAAATCATGGCCGCCACAGGAGCAAAAAGGGACCATCCCGGATTCGGTGCCAGTGACTGTCGTTGCGGCGGCCATCTTCTTTTTTTACCTCGGACGCTACACGAGCCGGAGAACCTTGAGTTGTGACATGCGCATCGCGCTGAAGGGCTCACTGATCGCGGAAGTTCGGTACTTCCACGAGCTTGCCTCCTTGCTCGGCGGATAGATGCGCGCACAGACCCGGCACGGAGTAATCCAGAGCCCGATAGACATCGATGGGCGGCTCCTTATCCTCCACGATGGCGTCCACGAATGCTTGAATCATCGCATACTCCGCCGTGCCGTGTCCCCCTGATCCGGCCCAGCTGGGTGCATGAGGATGAACCGTGTTGATCGGGATGTCGATCATGCCATGCAGATTGGGGATGTCCTCAAAATAGGCTATGGTACGATCCGCATCACGTCTTTTCTCCAAACAGCCCTTGGTTCCGTAGACGGTGTAATAGTGAAAGCCCGGGCGTTTGACGGAAAAGCCGCACAGAATCTTGATCACGGCGCCTTGTTCCGTCTTAAAAAGCCCCACCTCCATGTCCACGGTGCCAAACTCCGTGTCGATATTCGATCCGGTGTGCATGCCGACGGCACTCACGCACCGATCTCCTGACAGGCTGAGAAGGGGCCCCAGGCTGTGAGTGCAGTAATGGATAGGTGCCAGATAGGCGCGCCACGTCGGCTGGCCGTCAGACGTTCTTCTAAGTTGCGGAATATCGTGCAGATACTCGGCTTCCGCATAGATGATCTTGCCGATTCGGCCTTGGCGCACCATGGTCCGCCACGATTCGATGAAAGCCCAAAAATCAGGGTTGGCGCCCATCATGTATTTGCCGGAGCTTTTCTTGACCGCTTCCACCAGCACCGGGCACTCTTCAAGGCTGGCTACCGCCGGGACTTCACTTAGCACGTGACGTCCTCGCTCGAGAGCCGCAATGCTTTGTTTCACGTGGTGCGCCGGCGGAGTGGCCACGACGACGATATCCAGATCGTGGTCGATAAACCGGTCAAAATCCTCATAGGCCGCCGGAATGTTTCGCTCGCGCGCCACCCGATCCGCCAATCCCGGCTTGGCGTCGCACACCGCGGCGATCTGACACATCGGATGCCTGCTGAACACATTGATGAAACTCGTTCCGCGTCCGAGGCCGACAATGCCTACCTTCAGCATGGTATCAGTTCCTTCTTTCCGTAATGTCTTGTCGTTGGCGTTGACTATTGAGCTGATTCCATGAGCCGGATCAGCTCTACCATGGCCTCAATCACCTCTTGGGCCATCCGCTCGCCTTGTTCGGCGCTCGCCTGTGATGGATCTCCCAAGACACCGATTTTGATGCGCTCATCCTGGCGAATGCGCGGCATGACCATCGGGTGATCGACGGGACGCTCCACGGCTTGGTAGGCGTCCTGATCGGCGCGCAACATGGCCATGACTTCTTCGGAATCGGTCACCCACGGTTTACGCACCAATTCAGGATGCCAATACAACATCAATGATGTCTCAAAGGCTGCGGCATGGAAATCCTTCTTCTTGAACCACTCGGCTATCGTTGGAGACATATCCGTAAAGGGGACCAAAGCCACCTTCGCTTGAGACAGCGACGGATCATGCCGCAGACAAATGTCCAACCCGTCCCGTATGCCCCGCAGGTTTTCGGAACCGCCGTGTCCGAGAAGAACGATGATATTCCTGAACCCCTGAGCAGCCAAAGATCGACAGATATCGTTGATCACGGCTGAGATCGTGGCCGGAGCGATATTGATCGTTCCGGGCAGCGCACCTCCCGAATAGCTGTAGGGCATCAGCGGAGCTACAAAACATCCCGTGATTTCCGAAACGGCTTTGGCCAACTCAATGGCATTGTACATATCGGTGCTCAAGGGCAAATGCCATCCATGCTGCTCCACGCAACCGACGGGGAGGATCACGGTCTGCGTCTTTTTGAGCCCTTCCTCCACGTCTTTGATGGTCATGAACTCCATCAGCCGCGCTTTGGATTTGTCTGCCATAAACCAGCACCCTTCCTCATAAGGCATGGTCAAGGGACTTCACACCGGCAGGGCACCCACTCGCGCAGGTGCCCGTCCGTTTTGATATCGCCGGTTAATTGAGTTCTTTGACCGCCGCCTTCACGGATTCGGCCACGTACTCTACCTGAGCATCCGTCAACTGCGGATAGATCGGCAGATCCAGCTTCTCGGCGTAGATCCTTTCCGCTACCGGACAGGATCCTTTTTCGTAGCCCATTTCACGGAAAAGGGTGAGCCAGTAGACCGGGATATAGTGAATCATGGTCTGGATGCCGTACTTATCGAGAAGCAGGATCATCAGATCATTTTTCTTCTCCGGCTTACGATAATAGAGGTTGTAAAGATGGTAGACGTGTGTACGGCCTTCCGGCGTCGGCGGAGTGCCCAATTCCTCAAGCTCAGCAAACTCCTGATTCCAATACTCGGCGATTTCACGCCGTCTGGCATTCATCTTGTCCAGTTTGGCCAACTGCACCAGTCCGACCGCGGCCTGAGCCTCGGTCATTGATGAGTTGGAAGCCGCCATGGTCCGGCTGGGAGCCACTATGTCATAGTGATATGGGATCCAATAGCGCTCCTGATCTTTGTACTCTTTCATGCCGACGAAGCGATGCAGTCTGACCGCTTCGGCCCACTCACTGTTGTTGGTGGTAAACATACCGCCCTCACCCAGGGTGGTCATGTTCTTGATGGTGTGGAAGCTGAAAGCACCTACATCACCAAGGCTTCCCGTCTGGCGGCCTTTGTAGGTGGCACCCGTAGAGTGAGCGCAGTCTTCGACGACATAGATTCCCTTCGGCTTAGCCAAGGCGTTGATGGCATCCATATCTACGGGCAGCCCGCAGTGATGAACCGGGAAAATGGCTTTTGTGCGTGAGGTGATCTTTTCCGCCACCGAATTGGGATCTATGTTCATGGTGTCGTATTCCAGGTCAGCGAAGACAACCTTGGCCTTTCTTTGCAGGGCCGGCAAAGCCGTAGCCACAAAGGTGATGGCAGGGACAATGACCTCATCGCCTTCTTCGATGCCGATGCAGTCGGCCGCCACTTCCATGGCTCGCGTACAGTTGGTCACAAAGACGGCGTGCTTGACACCGATATACTCCGCAAAAGCCTCCTGGAACTTCGTCACAAACTTGCCCATGGTCAGAGTCTCGCCCTGCATCGCCTCGATGACGGCTTGGGCTTCCTCAAGACCGAAGGGGCTGCCGACGGAGATATAGGGCACCTTCAGCTGCTGCTCACCCAATCCGGCCGAATAACTGCCTCCGTAGCTGCCTTCGACGCCCTTTTTTTCCTCAACCCTATCGCCCAAGGCCCCTCCTCCTTTGTCTTTTTTGCCAAGCATTCGCAACACAGATAGTTTTCAACGTCTATTCGGCATTTCCTTGGTCTGCAAGAGATGATCAGCCTCAACTGCGCCATTGGTGCAGACAATACAGGGCCGCCTGTCGGCAGCGCTATACTGCCCGCAGACGGCCCTGACAAGAATGAGAACGGGATTGCCACTACCAACGCACGCTACGCAAGAATTCCGCCGCGGCTTTGATGTCCCCCGCGGGATCCTGACCGGTCTCGCGCTCAATGGCGAGATAGCCGTCAAAACCGGCTTCCTCCAAGTATCTGAGAAACCGCGGCCAGTCGACCCATCCCTCGCCCAGGGGCACCTCTTGACGGGTACCGTCCTCGTGGACAATGGCATCTTTGGCGTGGACATGGACGATATAGGGTCCCAAAAGAGCCGCTCCTTCGGTCGGCATGAACTCGCGCATCGCCGCCTCGCGATCATACGGATAGCCGCCGCGCTGAGCCAGAATAGCGGGCCAAAGTATGAAATTACCCGGATCGTAATTCACGCGTATGGCATCGCTGCCGACGGTATCAATGACTTTCTTGAGAACGACCGGGGGTTCAGGTCCCGTCTCGATGGCCAGACAGGCTCCCAGCTCTTCAGCCCGCACGGCGATCCGACCCAAAGCGTCTATAAACGCCGACCAGCGCGGATCGGAAGTGTCGCTGGGCATGATCCCGATGTGTGACTGCCAGATGCCGACTCCAAGATCCGTCACTAGCTGCAGGATCTTGAAAGCCTCAGCGATGTTCACCTCGTGCTTTTCTCTCTCCCCCAGATCTACGCTGCCGCCCCACGCGGCGACGGCCGAGATCTCAATGCCCAGACCCTTAACGTAATCCAACAGTTTCCTACATGCCGCCGAATCCATTCTGTCGGGAGCAAACTCTCCCGAGGCCCGGATCTGCACACCGTCCAGACCGATTTCCGCCGCATGACGCATGGCTTCCCAAGGATCTTTGATCCGTAGGTTGCTGAGCATGACAGATATCTTATACTGTTTCAATGGTCCTCACACCCCATCGTTGCCTCATTCTGATCCGCTGGTGCAAGACTACTCGTCCGGGATGGAATATCCTGCCGACTGATCACGCTTGCGCAGGATATCGGGAATTCGTAACGTAGGTTTATCTGAGACAGCCTGTCTGAGATCAGAGTTGTCAAGACTCTCGGAGGTGAAGTACTTGGAGGTCAAACTCGGGTGCATGCTTCGCCCCTACGCGAAGTACCCGGTCGCACGAGCCCTCGAAGGAATTGCCAGAGCGGGTTATTGGTACACGGCCTTTTTGGGCAGATGTCCGGACGGCGGTGCTTACAACCTCGACACACCCCTCGAGGAATCATTGGCGCTTAAGAAGCAAATGGAAAGCTTCGGACTCAAACCGGTTACCGCATGGGCCAGCGATCCGCTCAGCTACGGTCCTGAAGGTATGCGGCGTCATGTAGCCATCGCTCAGGAATTGGAATTGGAGTATCTGCTATTATCCAGTCCGTACGCTGGGCAGAAGGGTCCAAATCCGCTCACCCAGGAAGAGATAAAGAACAAGTTCATATCCATCATCGAGTCCGTCCTGCCGGAATGTGAAAAGACGAATCTGCGTCTTGATGTCAAGCCGCACATGGGCCCCTACGGTACGGGACCCGGGCTTTTTGAACTGGCCGAGACCATCGATCATCCCTGCTTCGGGATCTCCTATGATCCGGGGAACATCCGCTACTACGAAGGTCTCATTCCGGAGGAAGACCTGTTAGCGGCCGCCCCCAAGGTAACCAGCATCTGTGTCAAAGATCATCAGGGACCACAGCGTCACAGCTCATTCCCCAATCCGGGAGAAGGAGACGTGGATTGGTCACGCATCTTCTCCATACTTAAAGAGAGCGGTTTCCGCGGTTACGCATTGATTGAAGTCATGCAAGCAGACGGTGCAGAAGAACTGGATGCCACCGGCGCACTGGTGCGTCAACGCCTAACCGGATGGATAACAGCCGCGGACGGACAAGTTGCTCCCTGAGCCCGCCGCGAATAGGCGTCATTGCAAAGGGTTCTGCGTCCGGCGACACAGAGCCCTTTTTTCGCGTCTCAAGCCGCCCAACCGAGCCATTCCCAATCCGTGAGGAGCTGAACTTGTCCGGGCCTTTCGACCTGCAACTCCAGCACATTTCCGTCACTGCTGAAGACGATGGTCCCGTGTTTGTCCGTCCGCAGTATGGTGACACCGGCGTTTGTCAAACGCTTCAACACGTCCGGATGCGGTAAGTTGTAGCGATTGTTCCGCCCTACCATGATCACGCCATAGGTCGGACTTACGGCCCGCAAAAAGGATTCCGTGGTTGAAGTGTTGCTGCCGTGATGCCCCACTTTGAGGACGTCAGCGGACAAATCGAAGCCGGAAGCGAGCATCTCGGACTCAGAGATGCGCTCGGCATCGCCGGAGAAAAGAAAGCGCGTCCTACCGTATCCTAACCACAGCACGGCACTGTAGTCATTGAGACTCCTGTAGCCGTCACTTGCGGGTGCCACAAGCCTAGCTTCTATACCCTCTCCCAAATCGAGGACCACGCCAGCTTTTGCTTCATGTATGCGCAGTCCCTTATCCCTGATGGTAAGCAACAGATCTTCATAGGTCTTGGTCGTGTGCGCCACCCGCGGCATGTATATGTTAGCGATGTCAAAGCTTTTTATGACCTCGGCCATACCTCCGATGTGATCGGCATGCGGATGGGTGGCGATCAAATAGTCCAGTCTCTTGACACCCTGTTCCTTTAGGTAATCCATCAGATCGGTGGCGGTTCTTTTCTCTCCGGCGTCGATTAAGATGTTCAAACCTGCTGGTGTTTGGATCAAGATGGCGTCGGCCTGTCCGACGTCAATGAAATGAACCCGAAGCGTCGAAGCCAACGAAAGAGGGGTTATACACAGTACAACTAGGGCCCACACGAGAGCCGCTCGAGTCTTGAGTCTAAACATGCTCAACAGCCTCCTTGTCTTAAGCGGCAATTCTCCAATCCAAGACCTTCTGCCTGCCCTCTCCGAGCCGTTTTTGAACCATTTATGCTCCGGTGATAAAGAAAACGTCGTTCGGCGCAGGAGTCAGTGTAACCATCGTGAATTATTATTGATGATATCTGTTATTTCGTTAGCTTTGATTGCCCCGGAAAGCCAGAGTGTCCAATAGGTGTTGTCGTTGCCAAAACCCCGGCTCTTTCAGCCGCGCAGAAAGGGAATCAGCATGTGGCATGAAAGATTAGCCATCAAGCTGCTGCTGTTGAGCTTGGCCATTTTCTCGGTCAGTACGGCGGCGCATGCAGAGCTCTGTGTGATAGGCTATGAGTACGTCGTATCGGCGCACGAAGACAATAGGAAGAGCGATTACACCATGATTCATCATAAGCTGATCATCGACCGTTTCGAAGGCTCCTGGGCCGTGGTTGAGTACAACGGTGAAATCTTTGACATACCGCGCAGTCTGCTGCCGCCCGAAGCAAAAGAAGGAGATACACTCACCGTCTCTTTCCGGATGGATCACGAAGATACAGCCGAGCGGAGAAAGAGAATAGAAAAACTGATGGACGATCTGTTTTTGTAGGAAAAGCAGATAGGGATCGGCGGCCATGATGCAGGAACTGGTGTGCTGAACTCGAATGTCGGCCATAGCCAAATGGCAAATAATCAAAGGGGCCGTTGACAATGGACAGTATCGTCATCCGCAAGATGATCGATTCCGATGTCGAGCAACTCGTGGCCATTGCCTGTGCGGCGTGGGAGCCGATCTACGAGCTTCGCCGGCAGATCCTGGGTGATGAGCTCTTCTACTTGATACATCCGAATTGGCAGGAGGAAAAATCGAGTCAGATCAGGCGTGCGTGCCAGAGCCAAGATACACAAGTATGGGTGGCTGAAGAAGACGGCCGCCCCGTGGGTTTTGTCACTTTCTGGTGGGGATCCAATCAAGTTGGCGTAGTCGGTAATAACGCGGTCCATCCAAGTTGCCAGGGGCGGGGAATCGCCTCCACGCTCTATGAAAAAGCACTGAACGAGATGCGAGCCAAGGGAATGCGAGCGGCCCGAGTCTACACCGGCGGCGATCCCGCGCACGCTCCGGCGCGACGGGCATATGAAAAAGCCGGTTTTGACATGTCGTTACCTTCGGTAGAGTACTTCCGCCTGCTCTAGTAGCGTTCGTCTTCATATGGACGGAGCCTGCTCGGCGCAGACGAGGAAACCGCTTAGCCGGTTCATTTTTACTGACCTGGACCATGGCGATCTCCTCGGAGACACAAGAGAGGTGTCCGTTGCATAACCTTCGTAAGCGCGCAGACAGCCCCTGCTCGCTATTTGTTGTACGAGCACTGAGCAAGGGCTGTCTGATACTCACGATCTCAAAAGGCATTGCAATCAGACTCGATCGAGTAGGGTGACGCTCGCTG
>LSQX01113560.1_pt1 | contig 46012 bp, 38 predicted proteins | sample 654561 | NCBI WGS metagenome assembly LSQX01 (sample SAMN04489861, study PRJNA283612) | anaerobic digester metagenome | isolation source: 4 biogas reactors fed with cattle manure at either 37C or 55C with and... | place: Denmark: Kongens Lyngby | collected 2014 | reverse complement strand
GCTATCGGCGGATGGTGGATTCGGCTTTCTCGTAGGCCGTGATCTTGTCTTCGTGCGCGAGCGTCAGGCCGATGTCGTCGAGCCCGTTGAGGAGGCAGTGGCGGCGGAAATCGTCGACTGCAAACGGGATCGTCAGGCCCTCGGGGCCGGTGATCGTGCGTGTCTGAAGGTCGACGGTCAGCTGGCAACCGGGGCTGGCGGCGACGCGGGTGAAGAGGTCGTCGATCAGCGGCTCGGCGAGGCGGATCGGCAACATGCCGTTTTTGAAGCAGTTGTTGAAGAAGATGTCGGCGAAGCTTTCCGCGAAGATCGCGCGGAAGCCGTACTGCCCGAGGGCCCAGGGGGCGTGCTCGCGGCTGGAGCCGCAGCCGAAGTTCTTGCGCGCCACGAGGATGCTGGCGCCGCGGTAGCGGGGCTGGTTGAGCTCGAAATCGGGGTTGTCCGTGCCGTCGTCGCGGTACCGCCAGTCGAAGAAGAGGAACTCGCCGAAGCCGGTCCGCTCGATCCGCTTGAGGAACTGCTTGGGAATGATCTGGTCGGTGTCGACGTTCGACCGATCCATCAGGGCAACCAAACCGGTGTGTTTTGTAAAGGGGCGCATGGCGGGTTCTCTTTTCTCTTGGGCCGCCGCGGAGAGGGCGGGGCGGCGGCCGTGAAGCTGTCACTTATATTGCCAGTGGCGGATGTCGACGAAGTGGCCGGCGACGGCGGCGGCGGCGGCCATGGCGGGGGAGACGAGGTGGGTCCGCCCCCCCTTGCCCTGCCGGCCCTCGAAATTCCGGTTGCTGGTGGCGGCGCAGCGCTCGCCGGGTTCGAGCCGGTCGGGATTCATCGCCAGGCACATGCTGCACCCCGGCTCGCGCCACTCGAGCCCGGCGGCGAGGAAAATCTTGTCGAGCCCCTCCGCTTCGGCCTGTTTTTTCACCAGGCCGCTGCCGGGGACGACCATCGCGCTGACGCGGTCGGCCGCCTGGTAGCCGCGGACCACCTTGGCGGCCGCGCGGAGGTCCTCGATCCGCCCGTTCGTGCAGGAGCCGATGAAGACGCGGTCGATCTGGATCGACTCGATCGGCGCGTGCGGGGCCAGGCCCATGTATTTCAGGGCCAGCTCGGCCGCCTTGCGGTCCGTTTCGTCGTTAAACTCGGCGGGATCGGGGACGCGGCCGGTGACATCGGCCACCTGGCCCGGATTGGTTCCCCAGGTGACTTGCGGCTCGATCTGGGCGGCGTCGAACGCCTCGGAGCGGTCGTAGACGGCGCCGGGATCGCTGGGAAGCTGGCGCCATTGGGCGACGGCCGCGTCGAAATCCTTGGGGGCGAACGGTCGGCCGCGGAGGTATTCGAAGGTGGTTTCGTCGGGCGCGACGAGGCCGGCCCTGGCGCCCGCCTCGATCGACATGTTGCAGACGGTCATCCGCTCTTCCATCGAAAGGGCTCGGATCGCCTCGCCGGTGTACTCGATGCAGTGCCCGGTGCCGCCCTGGGTGGAAATCTTGCCGATCACGTGGAGGATCAGGTCCTTGGCGGTGACGGCGTCGGCGAGGCGGCCGCGGACGCGGATTTCGAGGGTTTTGGGTTTGTATTGGAGGAGCGTCTGGGTGGCCAGGACGTGTTCGACTTCGCTGGTGCCGATGCCGAACGCCAGGGCGCCGAACGCGCCGTGGGTGGCGGTGTGGCTATCGCCGCAGACGATCGTCATGCCGGGCTGGGTAAGTCCCAGTTCCGGGCCGATGACGTGGACCACGCCCTGGTTGACGTCGTCGAGGTCGTAGAAGCGAATGCCGAACTGGCGGCAGTTCGCCCGCAGCGTGTCGATCTGCTGTTTCGCGACCGGATCGAGGATCGGCAGCGACCGGTCGGTGGTGGGCACATTATGGTCGGCGGTGGCCACGGTGCGCTGCGGGCGGCGGACCGCGCGCCCGGCGAGGCGGAGCCCTTCGAAGGCCTGCGGGCTGGTGACTTCGTGGACCAGATGGAGGTCGATGTAGAGGATGGTCTGTTTGCCGGGCTCGGCGTGCACGACATGCCGATCCCAAATCTTTTCAAACATCGTCCGCGGGGGGGTCGATTCATCCATCGGTTCCACCAATCGCCTGTCTCAAACCTGGTCTGGGGGCAACGCGCCACGGGCCGAACGGAGGAGCAGCTCCGGCGGGGCCGTGTGAACCGCCGAGGCTGTCGCCAGGCGGCGGCCGCGGCTGCCACAGGAAACGAAAACCGCCATTTTAGCCGATAAAATGGCGGGGGGACAGGTCCGTGTTGCGTGGCCCGAGTCATCGATCCGGCGTGGGGCGTCCGGGTTCCGGGGGTTCTCTCGCCCGTTGGGCGTGTGCGGAGAGGGGCCCGTTCCATGAGTCAGGACGCGAGCGGGCGGGTTGGTGTTCGCGCGGCGGATGCGGCCGGGTGCAGGCGGGGCGTCGGCCGGGCCGCGGATCGGGGCCTGCTCTACGCTGCCCGCAAGTGCCGTTTGCGAGCGGCCAGGGCCTCGATCTCGGCTGGCAGGATCCGCTCGTAGGGCGCGGATTGCCCAGTTTGGCAGGGGTTCTGGAGGAAGACGGCGGTGTGTTGGTGGATCATCCGCGGGAAGTAGAACCATGCGCGGTCCACCAGTTCGCGATCCTGGCAGCCGGAGATGACGATCAAGTCGGTGCCGGCCAGTGCGTTGGCCACCTGGGCAACGCCGGTGAAGGCATCGCCGGGGGCCAATCGGATGCGTGCCCCGGTCTGGGCGAGCAGGCGATGGGCCTGTCTGAGGGCGAGTCCCGGCCCTTGGGAGGGGTCTCGTGCTTCGAACAGATCGATGCCCGTGTAGTTGATTTCGGTTCCGACTTGGAGACGGGAAGCGATCTGGATGATCTGCGCTGCCCGTTGGCCGAGCCCCACGCCAACTTCGAGGATTTTCGTCGTTCGCCCTTTGAGGAGTTCTTGGTAGATTGGGCGATTTTCGGCGGGTTTCGAAAGGTGAGCAAGGTGAAAGGTCCAGACTCGTTCCTTGAGTGACAAGAGTTTTCCCTCCTTGGCATCCCAAAAGCGTCGTTGCCCTGGCTCTTTTCGGTTATTTGCCCCCTCGGCGCGGTCCCGGTCGGCCGAGACGAGCTGCCGGCGGTTGATCCCTTATTACCTTTCGTCCGCGGGGGGCTGCCGGGTGCACCGGAAAATGGCTCGTTTGCTGGGAATCGGTGGCGGCCCGGCGTGCCGCGTCGGCGGATCAAGCCGCCCGGCGCTGCGGAATCGCCGTGGCGGCGCGAAGGACCTTGGCCGCCGCGCGGGCGGTGTCGTCGATGTCGCTGCGCGAGAGGGTCGGATGGACATGGAAGGCGAGGCTCGTTTCGCCCAGTTCGCGGGCGACGGGGAGGCGATTTTTCGGGCAGGACTCGCCATGGGCGAAGGCCTCCTCGCGATAGATTTCCGGGCACACGCCGCTGCCGCAGGGAATTCCCTCGGCGACGATCGCCTGGACGATCCGGTCGCGGGACCATCCGGCCTTGAGCATCTGGGGGCGGACGTAGGCGTAGTAGCGATAGTAGGCGTGCTCGACGTGGGCGGGTGGCGTAGCGAGCCGCAGCGAGGGGATCGCGGCCAGGCGGGACTCGAGTCGGGCGGCCAGTTGGCGCCGCCGCTCGACCCAGCCGGGCAGCCTGCGGAGCATCACCCGGCCGATCGCTCCCTGGATCTCGGTCATGCGCCAGTTCGTGCCCACCCGCTGGTGCAGCCATCGGAAGACGCTTCGAGGGTCGCGGCGCGTGGCGGCGTGCCAGTTTTTACCGTGGTCCTTGAGGCTCCAGACCGTTTGCCAGACGTCTTCCCGGTCCGTGGCGAGGAGGCCCCCTTCCCCTCCGGTTGTGAGGATTTTGTCTTGGCAGAACGAGAAGGCGGCCACGTCGCCCAGGCTGCCGGCGGGCCGGCCGCGATACGTCGCGCCGTGGGCCTGGGCGCAATCCTCGATCACCGCCAGGCCGCGTCTGCGGGCGAGTTCGACGATCGGCTGCATCTCGCAGGGCCAGCCGGCCAGGTGCACGGCGATGATCGCCCGCGTCCGCGGGCTGAGCGCGGCGGCGACCGTTTTGGCGGTGACATTCTGGCTTTCGCGGTCGACGTCGGCGAACACGGGCCGGGCGCCGCGGATCGCGCAGCAACTGGCCGAGGCGACGAAGCTGCGGCAGGTGACGACGACCTCGTCGCCGGCGCCGATGTCGAGGCCGGCCAAGGCGGCTTCGAGAGCAACGGAGCCGTTGGCCAGGGCGACTGCGTAGCGGCGTCCGAGGCGGGATGCGTACTCCTGTTCGAAGGCCCGCGTCTCGCCGCCGGTCCAGTAGTTCACCCTGCCGCTCCGCATCACCGCGGCGGCGGCCTCGATCATCTCTTCATCGAAGACGGGCCAGGGGGCGGCGGCAGCTTGCCGCACGGGCCTCCCGCCGTCGATCGCCAGTCGGTCGTGCATCGTGCACCTGTGGGGGTTGGTGAGCAGTCAACTCGTGCTCGGTAGGACGGGTCTGGCGACCCGTGCTACGGTGGGGCTTGTCTCCGTTATGCTGCGCGTGCCACATTTGCCCCGGGAAAGAAGAACTCCTTGCCGGGTACTCCGACAACTGTCATGCCGGGGCGGACCCGCCGCCGCGCGGTGCTGCCGGCGCTGATCTGGGCCCAAGCCCCGACGACCGTGCTGGGCAAGACGGACGCGTGGGTGGCCACGTAGACGCCACGCTCGAGGACGACGCGCCCGCAGATATCGGCGAAACCGGCAAGCGTGCAGAAGTCGCCGAGGCGGGCGTCGTGGCCGACGGCGGAGTTGACATTCAACTGCACGTGTCGGCCGATCGTGGCGTCGACCGTGACCATCGCCTGGCGGCAGAGGATCGATCCCTCGCCGATCTGTGTTCCCATTCCGATCCCCGCGGTCGGATGGATGAGGGTCGCCCAGCGTGCGCCGAGGGCGTTGAGTCGGGCGACGAGGGCTTCGCGCGTGCCGCTGTTGGCGACCGCGCAGACGGCAAACGGGCGGCCCAGGGTTCGATAAGCCTCGGGGCGGCCGAGCAGCGGGGGATAGTGGGAAAACTCGGCGAGCGGATTTGGACTGTCGTCCAGGAAGCCGAGGAGATTCCATTTCGGCTCGGGGGCGGCGCGATTGATTTCGTCCACGAGCCAGGCGACTTCGCGGCCGAACTCACCGGCCCCGAGGATCACAAGGGGTTCCATGCGGCGACCTTTTGAAATCGGGATGATGTGTTGCTGCGTTCCCAGGAATTCGGGCATCGTGGCATCCGAGCCGTGCGAGACGCCGTCGCGGCGGAGGACGACGAGAACGGTTTGGAGGAGAATCGACAGGTCGAGCGATACGCTCCAGTGATCGACGTACCAGGTGTCGAGGCGGAATTTCTCTTCCCACGAGAGGGCGTTGCGGCCCCGCACCTGGCACCAGCCGGTGATGCCCGGCTTGACTTCGTGGCGCCGGGCCTGCTGGGGCGTGTACCGATCGAGATACTCCGGCAGCAGGGGGCGGGGGCCGACGAGGCTCATCTCGCCCCGAAGGACTTGCAGGAGCTGGGGGAGTTCGTCGAGGCTTGTCTGGCGGAGCAGGCGTCCGAACGGCGTCAGGCGTTCGGCATCGGCGAGCGGCCGGCCGTCGCCCGTGGCGGTGGTCATCGTGCGAAACTTCCAGATGGTGAAGATCCGCCCGCCGAGCCCCGCGCGTTTTTGCAGAAAGAACACGGGCCGCCCGAGAAACAGCCATACGAGGGCCGCCACGCCGGCGATCACGGGCAGCAGGAGGATGGTCAGGATCGACGCGCCGAGCAGGTCGATCGCCCGTTTGACAAGACGGCCCCAGAAGGGACGTGATCCTCGTTGGCGATTCATGCGGCCTCCTTGCCGCTGTTGCGCTCGGATATTCCAATTGTCCGCCGGTCGTCCGCCGCACTGCTTGCGGTCAGGCGGCTCGGCGGAGGGTTGCGGGCTGCGATTGCCGGGGAGGCTCGATGCCCGTCAGCCGGCAGAAGATCGCTTCAAGCTTTTGCACACTGAGGTCCGCGTCGAACTGTGTTTCGGCGAGGCGGCGGGCGCGGAGACCGGCGGCTCGGGCTTCGTGTTCCAGGAAGTGGATCAGCGGCTCGACGACCGACTCGACCTGGTGGGCGTCCCAGACCATGCCGCAGCGGTTGACGCGGATGAGCCGCGCCAGCCAGCCCTGGTGATTGATGGCGATCGGCCGGCCGGCGGCCAGGGCGTCGAAGAGTTTGCTGGGGGAACAGGCCCAGAGCGGCTCGCGGTCGATGACTGTCGAGGTGGCCAGATCGGCGGCCGAGAGGATTGCGGGGATCTCGCTCCGCGGCACGGGCGGCTCGATGAACAGGTTGACGCCGAGGACCCCAAGTTGTTCGGCCAGGCGGCGGATGATTTGCTCTTCGCGGCCGGCGCCGACCAGGAGGAACCGCACCTGCGGATCGCGGCGGCGCGTGGCGGCGGCCAGCCGCACGAGGTACTGGCAGCCATTGACCAGGCCGAACGCGCCGGTATAGACGACCAGGGGCCGGTGTTGGAGCCAGGGGCGGCTGCGGCGAAATCGCTCGCCTTCCTTGGCCGGCACGCGGAACGCTTCCACGTCGCTCCGCATCGGGATATAGGTGACCTTCTCCCAGGGCACGCCGCTGGCAACCACGCCCGCGGCCGTGTCGGGCGACGTGCCCGTGATGTGTGCCGCGGTGCGATACGCGTAGCGCTCCATCCAGCGGGCGGCGGCCACCAGGGGGCGGCTGCGAAGCGCCCCCACGGCGATCGCGGTGGCCGGCCAGAGATCGCAGGCCTCCAGCACGAGGGGAATCCCTTTCTTGTTCGCCGCGCGGATCGCGGGCAGCGCGGTCGTCAGCGGCGGGCTGACGGCGTGCAGTACGTCGCCCGGCAGGCAGGCCGCGCGGCGGCTCGCGGAGAAGACAAACTGGGCGAAGGAGAGCAGTCGCCGGGCGTAGGACATGCGGTTCGAATAGGCGATGCCTCGCCAATGGATCTGGATCCCCGAGTGCTCCGTGACCCTCCAGCCCCGGTGGAGGGCGTGCATGTCGCTCGTCACGACGCGGACTTCGTGCCCCCGGTCGACCAGCCGCCGGGCGAGATCGTAGGAAAACGTTCCGCCGGACCGCTCCGGAGTATGGAAAAACTGGTGAAGGTAGATAATTCGCATGGTGGCCGGCTAGCGAAATGGGGGTCGTTTGCGCGGTCGATCGTCGTGGCGTCCCCAGTGCATGGGGAAGGGCGGGGGATCATAGCGGATTGGTATTGCGGCGTTCAAGGCCAATCGGTTCCCAGCGTGCGAAGAGGTGGCCGCAGAAGCCGCATCGAGCGTCTGACCGCCTGAACCGGCGATCAGTCCGGCGATTCATTCTGGCGTTTGACTCGCGTGCGTCTCGTGGGAGGAGTCGCCTGGGAGGCGGTAAGCGAGGCGAGGCAGCCCGCTGGACGGGGGGCTGCCTTGAAGTAGAATTCCCTAGAAGTTGGACAATGGGAACGGAAGAGCTTCGGCGAAGATTGTGATCGAAGCGCTCGGTTCCCTTGCCAAGGACCGCGGGGGCGACATGCGTGAAGCACCGCACCGCGTGCCCGAGGCGATTGGAGCAAAGAGCGATTTGTCGCGCAGGTCTTGGCAGTCAATGGGCAACCGACGGACGAGTATCCCTGAGCACGATCGACGCGCCGCTGGAGTGGGTCGAGACCGTTGGCAACTTGCGTCTGCCTCCCAAGACGAACCAGGCGGGTGAATGGGCAGTGTAGGCTCGCCGTTCGCCAGGGCACGGGGCGGATCCCGACCTCCACGACGATCAGTGAATGCTCTTCAACCGCTTACGATGCGCCCCGCCGCTGCGCGAGTCCCAATTCGCGGAGCATGTACCAGTCGTGAATCCCGTCGGGGATGCGACTGGCGGCCCAGGCGGCCAATCGGGTCCGGAAACCGACCGGGTATCGCGTCTTCGGCCTGTTGGCGGTGAGTGCATGGCGGATGACGCGGACGACGCGTTCGGACGGCATGCCGGTGCGATCCATCGCCGCAGTGGCTTTTTGCATCGCCAAGACGTCTTCGTCATAGAGAGCCTGGACTTCAGAAGGGGCATCGGCGCGAATCTGGCCGCGGGCGTCGGCCAACTTCCCCCAGATCGGGGTCGCCACGTTGTCGGCTTCGACAATCGAGACGGAGATTCCCCAGCCGCGGAGTTCCATCCGGAGGGAGTCGGCGAGGGCTTCGAGGGCGAACTTCGAGGCCGCATAGGGTCCCAGGTAGGGGGGCGCCGCCAATCCGGCGATCGAGCCGACCAGGACGATCCGTCCCCGCCGCCGGCGGACGAGGGGCAAGACCGCCTGGGTGATTGCCAGCGTTCCGAACAGGTTGACTTCGAACTGGCGGCGAAACTGGTCGAGGGCGACGAGTTCGAGCGGCGCGGAGACGACGATTCCGGCGTTGTTGACGATTCCCCAGAGGCCCGACTGGCCCACCTGGGCTTCGACCGCCGCGGCGGCCTGGCGGACCTGGGCCGCATCGGTCACGTCGACCAGGAGCGCGCGGAGGGTGCCCCGCGCGTCCGCCTCGAGGCGCTTTCCGTCGCTTTCCTTGCGGACCCCGGCAAACACCTGAAAACCGCGGGCGGCCAGATCGAGAGCAGAGGCGCGTCCGATGCCGGTCGAGCATCCGGTGATCAGCACGGCCCTGTCCTGGTTCGCATGGTTGTGCATCGCGCCCGCCGCCTCGCGGTCAAGTGGCAAAGGTGTTCTCCGAGTCGATCGCCGAGTCGGCATACTGGTAGCGGTCGATGAAATCGGCCCATCGCCGGGTGATCTGCTCGTGCATTTCGCGGGAGAGGCGGTGCCGGTTGACCTTGTAGCCGCGCATGCCGGCGGCTTTCTCCTGGAGCGCCGGGAGGATCTCGGCGAACCCGTCCAACTCGAGGTTTTCGTAGATCTCGCGGACCCGGCCGACCGGATCATCGATGAGGTCCTCGTAGCGGACTTCGCAGAACCGCTTTGGGGCGATGTTGGGCTTGCTCCGCTCGAAGGCCGCGTACATTCGTGCGAAGTTGGCGAGGACCTGCTCCTCCAGGCCCTCGTGCGTGGGCCGCTGCAAACCCTCGTCTTCCGATAGCCGCTGCCAGGTGCGGACCGTGGAGGGGAAGATCACGTAAGGGTCGCGGACGATGTGCACGAAACGGGCGTCGGGGAAGATCTCCCGGAGCAGGTCGACGCGGCACGTGTGGAGGGGCGTTTTGAGCACGACCCGCCGGCCGCCGCCGGCAAGGGTCACGCATTTCAGGAAATAGACAAAAGCCTGTTTCCACTCGGCAAGTTCGGCTGGGGAAATCTTTTTGAGGTCGAAATACGCGGAGCCGATGTTTGGAATGTTGGGGAAGGCGAACGCCAGATAGGGCGAGGGGACTCCCATGTTGCACATTGCGAATTCGTCTTCCTGCGGGCGGTTCCAGCCGACTTTCATGTTGTCCATCGGGCGCCGCGCGGGCATCAAGAATTTCAGCCACCAGGGAACCAGGTATCGCGAGACGAGGAAGTGCCGCGGCGTGTAGCAGGCGTAGGTGTTCGGATAGGTGTGGCGCTCGTCGAGCACCAGCAATTCGTGGAGCAGCGTCGTGCCCGACCGCCAATGGCCGAGGATGAAGATCGGCGCTTTGTCGATCGCGAGCGAGCGGATGCGGCGGCCGTGGAGCATCTGCTGGAGCGCCGCCAAGGCCGAGTTGACCGGCGTGCTCATGGAGATCGTTCCGGCCAGGACCCAGCGCGAAGGCGAGATCGCGGGGCGGTGGCGGGCGAGGGTCTTCAGCCATGCGCCCATGGTCATTCCATGCCACATTCGCGGATGCCAGGGCATCGCGGGCGAGCCGGTTTTTTCGGCGGACGGAGGTTTTTGCGGTACTCTGAGCATCGTCGACATGCTGGCTCCCGATGGAGTCGATGGTCTCACTTGTAGAACGAGCGCTTGTCTTGGGCCATCCGCCGGAGGCGATCGGGCGGCTGCATCCGCTTGCCAATTCCCGCCAGCGGGCCGGCCAGGCGGAGCAATTCCGGGATGCCGACCTGGTCGGCCCAGAACAGGGGCCCCCCGCGGCGCGGGCTCATGCCCAGGGCGAGGACGGCGCCAAGGTCGATATCGCCCGGCAGGCAACCGGCGTGCTCTTCCAGAAGGCGGACGCCCTCAAACAGCATCGGCAAGAACAGCCGGGCCGCAACAGCATCGGCCGAGGCGGAGCCGCCGCGCGGCGTCTTCCAGCGCTCGAGCAGCGCCGCGACGGCCGGGTCAATTTCCTGTGCGAAGCTGCCATCGTCGCGCCGCGTGTAGCGAAAGAAACCGGCTCTCGTCTTCAAGCCCAGGCGGCGGGCCTTGACCAGCGCCACCAGCAAGGGGGAGATCGCGATCCGGTCTTCGTACGCGCCGGCGAAGACCCAGCCGCAATCCAATGCGGTGTCCAGCCCGATCTCGTCGAGCAGGGAGAGCGGGCCTTGGGGCATGCCAAAGTCCAGCGCGGCACGCTCGATCGTCTCTTCCGCCACGCCCTCGGCAAGCAACTGCATGGCCTCGCTGACGTAGGGCAGCATCAGTCGATTGACCAGGAATCCGACCACGTCCGGCGCAGAAATCGCTTCCTTTCCCAGGGCGGCGGCCAGCCCGACGGCCTTCTTGCACGCCGCCGCCGGGGTTGCCGGCCCGGCGATCACCTCCACGACCGGCCGCTCCGCAACCGGCAGGAAGAAGTGGACTCCACACACTCGTTCGGGGTGGGCCAGGCCCTGTGCCAGTCGGCCAACCGGGATCGTCGAGGTGCCCGTGGCCAGCAGCGTCTCGCGAGGCAGCCGGCGATCGATATCCCGCAGCAGCGCGCGCTTGGCGTCCGCATCCTCGACGATCGATTCGAGCACCACGTCGCAGGCGGCGAGCGACTCGATCCGCCCCGTGGCCGTGGCCTTGCCAAGCGGCTTGCCGCCGCCGGGGTGCGTTTCGGCGATCTCGGCGAGCTTCTCTGCCGCGCGGGTCCATGCCGCCTCGACGGCGTCGGTGAGCACGACATCGATTCCGTGCCGAATCGCGGTTGCCGCGACCGCCAAGCCCATCGTCCCCGCGCCGACAATCCCGATCGCTGCAATTGACCCTTGGACGCCGATCGCCTCAGCCGTTGCCAGCCGCTGCCGGTTGGCCGCGAGCAACCGCTCGATGTGACGGACTGCGTTGTCGCCCCGAGCCCGATCCAGTTGAAAAGCTGCTGAGATTCCCAACGTCCTACTCGCCCCCGCTGTGTGCCGCAGTCTGCACCGAAAAGCCGCCTTTTATCTAATTTAACCATCTTGGTTCAAACGCACAAACGCCTCCGGAGTATCATCGACACAAATCTCGCAGCCACGCCTGCCGATCTTGGGGAACGAGGTGGGGCGGCGGCGAACAGAGGCGAGCGTTCCCAAGCTGGAGCTTGGGAACGAGGGAAGGAGATGAAGAGGTGGGGAGGGGGAGGCAACGCGTGTTTTTTAAGCGGCAAAACGGCGATAGGCCTCGACCGAGCGCTCGGCGATCATCGGCCAAGTGTAGCGATCCTCGGCCAGGTATCGGGCGTTTCTACCGGCGATCTCCAACTCCGCGGCGCTTAAATCCAGGAGTTTCAAGAGCCCTTGGGCAACCCCCTGGCGAGTGGCCTCGACGAGCCAGCCGGCCCCGGCGGCGACGACTTCTTGGCCCATGTTCGTGTTGGGCGTCAACAGGCAGGGGACGCCGTGAGCGAGTGCTTCGAGCACGGCGATCGGGTGCCCCTCCGTTCGCGAGGGGTGAAGGAATACGTCGATTGAGTTGAAGAATCTGTCCTTATCCCGGTCGGGCACGGGGCCTTTGAGGTCGACGACGTTTGCGGCTCGCTTGCGGGCGATTCTGATTCTCAGTTCGGCGGCGCTGCCGCCGCAATCCGGCCCGTGAATCACCAGGCTTGCGCCGGCAGAGGCCCACGCGTTGCGGATCAGGCCGCAGGCGTCAATTAAGAGATCGAGTCCTTTGTGATCGATGTGGAGCCGTCCCATGAAGGCGGCGCGGAGCGGCTGGTTCAGTGCGCGGAGCCGCGCCGGCGGTGGCAGTCGGACTCCGTTTCCGACCACCAGGGCCGGCTTTCTCCAGTCGCACGACGCTTCGGCCTCGCCGCTGGTCAGGCAATGCAATGCCCGAGCGCCGCGAACCATGCGGTTGAAGAAGAGCGCGTTGCCGGCCGCCTTCTTCCACCGCTTCGAGGCCTGGGCATAGCGGGTCATGCCGCCGCGCGGGCAGATCAAGTAGGGGATCGACGCCGAGTTGAGCCAACGGGCGATTGCCGCATGGAGGGGGATGTATGTGCTGTGGAAGATCACCAGGTCCGGTTTGTCGAAGGGCGAGGGGAGGTCCAATCGGCCGCTGTTCCGCACGGACTCGACTCCGAACACCGGAAAGGGACAGGGCGGCGGCGCGCCGGGCACGGTGGCCAGCAGGGCGGCGCTGACTCCGCGGAGGGCGTTCTGCGCGGCGACCAGGCCCGGAACGCTTGCGTTCGGGCCGGCCAACTGCCTCCAATCGACGGGCGCGGCATGCAGGAGAATCACGGTCCGGGGCCTCCGTGGCCGCGTTGGGCAATCGCCGGCGGGGCGGAGTTTGCCGTGGGCGGCGGAAGCGCGGCCGGTTCCGCCTGGCGGCGAGGCAAGGCGTGCCGCCGCGGCGGTTCAGGATCCGCCGAGGGCCTTCCGATTCGGCCCAGCGGCAGGCCGCGACCGGCGGGCTCGCTGAGCATTGCCAGGACCAGCGCGCCGGTTGCGGGCCAGCATTCATGGCGGTAGGAGACGGCGCCCATGGCAAACAGGGCGACGCATCCGAGGATCGCGATCCGGCCGACGTTGGCTTCCCGGCGGTCCAGGCGGATCGCCTGGTAGACGGCGCTGGCGGCCAGGCAGCCGCCGGCCGCCAGTCCGAGGAGGCCCAGGCTGAGGGCCCATTCGACAAACGCGTTGTGGCAGTTTTTCCGCAGCACTCCCTGTTCGTCTTCCACGGCCGAGGGGGTGAACTGACCAAGCACGTCGTCGGCCATTCCGGTTCCGGTTCCGCGCCAGAGGAAGTCGGGATTCGAGTGCCAGGCCTTCAGCGCGGCCGCCCAGATCTCCGTCCGCCCCGACAGGCTTCCGTTGGATCGCTCGTCGCCGAACCGCTCCTGGAGCCGGCCCCAGGGGGTCGTCCCCCCGGCCGCCATCAGGAGCATGGCGAACAGCAGGCCAATCGCGGAGATCGCCAGGAGGTCTTTGACTCGCCAGATCGGCAGGGCCCGCGTTCCCCAGAGGAACAGCGCGCCGACGCCGCAGAGCCAACTGGCAAATGCGCCGCGCGAGGCGGTCAACATGCAGCCGATGGAGAGGAGAATCATCAGGGCGAGGTTGACTTGCGGCATCCGGCGTGTTGCGGGCCGCGGTTGTCGTCCGCCTTGCTGCTTCAGGTAGAGGACGAACGCCAGCACGGCGGCCAGGGCGAGTTGGCCCCCGACCTGGTTCGGGTTTCCCATCCGGCTGGCGCCGTCGCGGGCCGCGAGGAATCCGAAGCGGCCGAGGGCGGCGACGATGCTCGTCTCGACGCGCGACTCGAACCAGAGGGCCGCCAGCATCGCCGCCGCGTTGGCCCAGACGTAGACCTGGGCGGAGAAGGCCCAGGCCCGTTTCTCGACGATGAGGGCGGCGACCGGCAGCGGGAGCGTGACGAGCGCGGCGATGAACGTGCCCCGCATGACTTCGACGTTGCCGGGGTAGGCGAGGCTCAGCCAGACCAGTCCGATGCACAGCACGACCGGCCAGGTGCTGGAAAAGCAGCGGCCTTTCCACCAGTAGAAACTGCCCAGGAGCACCGCGGGCAGGCAGAGCGCCAGGTCGATGAACAGCACGGGCGGTCGGCCGACGAGTTCCCAGAACTTGGGAAGCAGGAACCCGAAGGCCGAGGTCACGAAAACCATTGCCAGGGCAAGCCGGGCCATCGGCATCAATCTCCCACCGGCAGGCCGCCAGGCGGCCGATCCCAGATCGAACACATGGCTTGAACGCAGGCGCCGATCGCAAACACGCTCTCGCCCAAGGGGAACCGGACGGGACCGCCGCGGCCGGCGTTTCTGACGACCAGCGGGCAGGATGCCCGCATCGCCCAGCCTTGATCCGATTCGTCGAGCGAAACCAATTCGACGCCCTCGAGGCGCGAGGCGATCTCGCGGATCGACGGCAGATCGCTGGCCACGACGGGGGTGCCCGCGGCGCAGGCCTCGAGGACTGCGCCGGGGAGCCCCTCCCAGAGCGAGGGGAACAGGAGGACGTCGGCCGCCTTGAGCAACCGCGGCACGTCGCTCCGCTCGCCGCAGCGGCAGACGAGGTGGCCGATCCCCAATTCCGCGATGCGGTGGGCGAGGGCATCCTCGATTCGCTTCTCGCCCCAGCCGATCAGGAGGAGGCGGGCCTCGGGGCGGCGGCGGGCGAGGGCGGCGAAGATCCGCACGAGCCGATCGTGGTTCTTCGCGGCGGACATCCGGCCGACGTGGATGCAGAGGTAGGCATCCTGCGGCAGGCGGAATTCCTGGAGCACGCTGGCGCGGTCCGAGGGCGCGGCGAACCTGCGCGGATCGAGCCCGTTGTAGACCACGCGGCAGCGCGGGTCCTCGCGCCACGACGGTCCCCAGGCCTCGGCCATCGCCTCCTCGCTGACGGCCAGGATATCGGTCGCGAAGCGGTCGATCCACCGCCGCAGAACGACGCCCTGGAGGCGGCGGCGGAGCGTCACCTTGGCACTTTCTTTGGAACTGCGGAAATGGGCCACGCGGACCGGAACGCCGCACCGCGCGGCGAGCCGGAGGATGTTGCCCGACTGGTAGTAGACGTGGGAGTGGACGACGCCGAACCGTTCGCTCCGCAGCAGCTGACGGAAGCGGGCGGGGAAGCGGACCAGGCCGTATGGGAGGCGGGCGACCCGTCCGCCGGAGGCCTCGATATCTGTCTGGAAATCGCCGACGACATCCGAGAGCGTGCAGAAGACGAGGGCGTAGCGCTGCCGGTCGAGGTGGCGCAAGACTTCCAGCGTGCGCATCGGCGCCCCCCCGCGTCCGAGGCGGCCGAAGACGTGCAGGACTTTGGTCGGTTGGCTCAACATCGGTCTGAAAGGGACATTTCTGGTTTACCAGGGCCGGCAATTGTGCGGTCTTTCACGCGGCGCGTGGCAGGCGACTTGGGGCGGCCGGTCGAAGGACCGCCGCCTGCTGGAATTTTCGTTCCCAGGCGTCGAGCATCAGCAGCTTCCAGAGGCGGGGGCTCTGGTCCCGCGATCCGCGCTGGTGGCCGTCGAGCAATCGCCGCACGGCCCGGTCGGGAAACAGCGCGGCGACGATCCCGCCGCGGCGCAACACCGCGTCGCGCAATGGGCCGCGGAGTTCGTGGCGAAACCACCGCCCCAGGGGCACGGAGAACCCGCGTTTGGGCCGTTCGACGAACTCGCTTCCGAGGAGCCGGGCCAGGTTCCCGCGGAAGGGGAGCTTGCCGACCCGGCCGTCGAACCGCAGCCGCAAGGGCATCCGCGCCGTCAACTCGAAGAGCTTGTGGTCGAGGAGCGGGGCCCTGGCTTCCAACGAAACGTACATGGTTGTCCGATCGACCTTGACCATCAGGTCTTCGGGAATGTAGACCTGCCGGTCCATCGAGCACATCCGGTCGATCGCCGACCCGCCCTCATAGCGCCAGGCTTGTGGAATCGTGTTCTGCCAGCCGCAACGGGCCTCGCGTCGCATCTGGCCGCGGAGGACGTCGTCGGAGAAGACGCGGCGATATCTGGCCTCCAGGCCGGGCCGGATCAATTCGACGAGTCCGCGCCCCTTGACCTGTTCGGGCCAGAGACGCAACAGAGGGCCGGCCGCCCGCACGATCCAGTCGGGCAACCGATCGACCCGGCGGCCGATCCGCTCGAGGAATGCGTAGCGGGCGTAGCCGGCGAGCAGCTCGTCGCCTCCGTCGCCGGAAAGGGCGACCGTGACGTGCTCCCGCGCCAGCTGGGCGAGCAGGTAGGTCGGCACCGCGCTGGAGTCGGCAAACGGCTCATCGAAAATGCCGGCCACGGCCTCCGCGCCGTCGAGCAGGTCGCTCGGGCTGACGATGCGGCGGTGGTGTTCCGTGGGGAGCCGCGCGGCCGCCTGGTCGGCCCACGCCGATTCGTCGTAGCGGGGATCGGCAAACCCGATCGAGAAGCTGCGGAGCGGCTTGGCCGCCGCCCTGGCCGCCTCCGCCGCAACGGTGGTGGAATCCAGTCCTCCGGAGAGGAAGAGCCCCAAGGGCACATCGCTCATCAGCCGCATCCGCACGGCCCTGCCCAACTCCTCCTCGAACTCCTCCTGCCAGCGGCTCTCGCCGCGGTCGGACTCCGCCAGGTATGTCAGGCCCCAGTAGCGGCGGGGCTGGGCTTGTTCGGGATCGTCGAGCCGGAGCATGATCGCCTCGGCCGCGCGGAGCTTGGACACCCCTGCGAGGATCGTCCGCGGGGCGGGGATGAACCCGTGGCTGACGTAGTCGACCAGTGCCGCCGGGTCGACCTCCCCGTTGATCGCCGAGACCGCGCGGAGCGCCTTGATTTCGGAAGCGAAGGCAATCCCGCCGGCGTGGCGGCGATAGTAGAGCGGCTTTTCGCCGAAGCGGTCGCGGGCCAGCAGCAGGCGCCGCCGCCTGAGGTCGAGCACCGCCAGGGCGAACATTCCGCGGAGCCGATCGAGGAGCTGCTCGCCCCACTGCTCGTATCCGTGGACGAGCGTCTCGGTGTCGCTGTGGTCGGTTTTGAACCGGTGGCCACGGGCGGCGAGCGTCTCGCGGAGGCCCTGGTGGTTGTAGATTTCGCCGTTGAAGACGACCCAGACCGTGCCGTCCTCGTTGGCCATCGGCTGGTATGCCTCCTCGGCCAGATCGACGACGGCCAACCGGCGATGCCCGAGGAAGAAATCGGCTTGGGCGCGGGCGGCTCGAGCGGCCAGGGCCTGTCCGGCCGGCTCCCGGGCGAATTCGGCCGCTTGCCGGGCGAGCCGCCCGGCGGCGATCCCGAGTCCATCGGGGCCGCGATGCCGGATCGAGTTGAGCGCGGCCAGGCAGGCGCTCGGATCGACGGGCCGGCCGGGCGTGATTTGTCCGAAGATTCCGCACATCGTCTAGGCAGCCTTTCCGATCCGCAGCGGGGTCCGCTGTTCCGGCCGATCCGCGAGCCGTCTCCATACATTGAGGAAGAACAGTCCGGCGACGACGGCGGTGCTGATCGCCATCGCGTCGGCCGCGCCCGCCAGGCCGCGTGCGCCGACCATGCGGGGGAGCGTCGCCAAGGCGAGGGCGATGCCCAGGCAGCGGGTGGCGACCTGTCCCCAGAATCGGCGCATTGCGTTCAGGGCGCGTCCCAACGGTCCGGTCAGGTAGAGCATGGCGGCAAATACGCTCAACGAGAGGACGACGCGGGGAAGGTCCGCCACGCCCGGCCCGAGTCGCGCCAGCAGGTCTTCGCCCAACAGCGGCAGACCGAGCGCGGCGATCACGCCCGCCGCGCCCATCGCCGCCACGAGCAGCATGATCCGGGCGAGCAGGCTGGCGAAGGCCCGATCCTCGCCGGCGGCGGAGTACCTGGCCAGGCGGGGCGTGACCGTATTGCCGAGGGCCGTGACGATTGTCATTCCCAGGGTGATCCAGTAGGCGATCAACGAGTAGACGGCAACGGACTCGGCTCCGAGCAGGCTTCCGATCACGTACTTGGGCAACTGGGGGATCAGGGAGACGAGGAATCCGGAGATTGCGATCGGCAGCGCGACGATGCTCAGCCGCCCCAAGACCGTCAGCCGCAGGGGCGTTCGCCAGAAGGGGGCCGGGGGCGTGCAAGGGCCGCTTGCGCGGTCGAGGGTGGCGGCGGAGGGCAAGTCCCAGAAGAAAAACGTCGCCCCCATGGCCAGGGGGAATGCCGCAACGATGGCCACGGGGCTGCCGATGAACGCGGCCGCCGGAAACATCAAGGCGACGCCGCCCAGACCGCGGATCGCCATTGCGACCGCGACCCGATCCATCCGCTCATGCTGTTGGAGCCGCCCGTGAAAGATATCGCTCAAGTTTTCAAACAGCTTGGCCGCGGCGACCAGCAGGATGATCGCCACCGCATCGGTTCCGTAATCACCCAGCAGGACGGCCGCGGCGATGGCGATCATGGCGACGGCCGAGGAGATCCAGCGGACCGCCAGGTAGTCGGCGAAGGCGAACTCGTTGCGTGCATCGGTCGTCAGCGCGCCGCGGAGTCCCAGCAGGGCCAGCGACCAGATGGGAGTGCAGAGGGCCATTGCCAGGGCATAGAGGCCGGCCGCTTCGAGCCCGGACAAACGCACCAGCAGAACCAGCGTCGCATAGCGGCAGGCGGCCTGGGCGAGGTTGCCAAACAGCGTCCACGAGAAGTTGAGCTTAAGCGGCAACGGGCCGACGGAGAGTGGGGGCAGCAGGCGGCGCTGGGTCGGCCGGGCGGCCCGGCTCGCGGAGCCGGCGCCGTCGGCAGGCGGAAGGTGGCCGCCGCGATCCGGGCCGATCTCCTGGCGGCTGAGCGCCGCTGGCTGACTGCTCACGCGGTTCATGTTCCCAAACGGTTCGCCTCTGCTGAATTTTCGCCTGCGGCCCGCGGCGGTCATGCCGCGCGGCGGTGCGCGGCGGCCGGCGACGCGGCGGCCCGCCAGCGGTAGCCGTAAGGGGCCATCAGCCAGCCGGAGGCCGCCCAGCACGCGGCCTGCTCCCGCAGGGTGAGCTTCTCGGTCCATTCGATGTCCGGTTTCAGCCGCACGCTGCCGGACATGCGAATCCGGTTCCCGGCAATCGTGTGGCCGAGCCCCATCGGCTTGCCGGAGGTGACGGCCGCGGCCAGGGGGCCGAGATCGATTCCGACAAGCTCGCCGATCCGGCCCAGCTCCACCTCCGGCCGGGAGGCAAAATCCTCGTAGCGGAGCCGGATCGAGCGATCGGCGGGCAGATAGCGGCGGAGCCACGCCGACACGACGTTGGCGACGTTCCAGATGATTGCCGACCGGGCGACTTTCTTCCCCTGGTCGTCTTTCGAGATGCCCGCCTTTTCGTCTTTCTGAAACTGCTTCTTGCTTGACCAGGCGACGCCGCGGCAGTCGCGAACCATGTGGACGAGGTACAATTCCACGCCCTCGACCATCGACAGGGCAAGGGCGCGGGAAGCTCGTTTTGACGAATCGACGACCAGGTCGCAGCCGCTCGCGTCGCGGATCGCGGCCAGCAGGTTGGCCGTCAGTCGGGCATATTCAAGGTGCCGCGGATCGCGGTGGTCGAGCTGCCTTGTGAGCTTCGGCAGCCAGAGGAGGCGGGGCTCGATCTGGCGGATCATCGCCACGTAGTCGGCGATATCGACCTCGCCCACCCGGCGGTTCCAGCAGCGGCGGACCTCCGCCCAGAAGTCGCACTCTCGGCCGAGCTTGCCGCAAGCGCAGTAGGTGTCTTCGCTGAGCCAGGCCTTCTCGGCCAGGTGGCACGCCTCGCCGACGCTCTCAATCGCCGCGTGATTGCCGAGCACCGTGTCGAGAATCGTCGACCCGCTCCGGCCGCAACCGACGATGAATAAGACCCTGACGGGCTCTTCGCCCGAGAGGCCTTCCACAGCGATCCGTCGCTCGCGCATGATGGGTGTGTTCCTTCCTTCAAGCGGCCTCCGATGCCGTCGCCGGCGAACCGGCCGGCGCATGGCACACCCTGTGCGCCAAGCACGCGAACGCCGAGACCGGGCGGGAGTGGCCAAATCGGGACGCGGAGTGTCCCACAATCGTCGCGGATGGTCAAGGTCAGGTCACTTTTGCGGGGTTGGCGGGGGATGGAATGGGTCAAGAGGAGAATCTGCGAGTTGTGGTGAGCCGGCCCCGGCACGGGGCGGGTCCATGGTCCGTGCGTCCGCCCTGTTTCGCCCTTTCAGGGTTTGCGTCTTCGTCTCTTCCCGAACCCAGGGCGATGGCAGCGGACCCAGGGCGTTGCCCTGGGCTGATTTGTGGCTGCCCCTGCGGGGCGGGTGGCAGAGGAATTCCGAGAGAGGTTGGCGCAGGGGTGTTGGCGGCGCTCAGTTGCTCAGTTCGAATTTGAACTCGTTCGGCCCCCCCTCCGTGACGGTCGCCGTGAGTCCGCTCGTCGCGGGATTGCTGTAGTTTTTTGGCAGCAGCCAGGTTTCCACGGCCTGCCCCTCCGGATGTTCAGCATCGTCGGCCTCGGCTCCGCCGCCCGAGGCACTTGTCTGCGTCTTACGGATCGTGACCTTGAACTCGCCCGGCACGGCGCCGTCATCGGGGCTGAAGGTTCGCAGCCGGAACGCGCCGTTGGCGTCGGTCAGGCCCGCGGCGCCATGCTCGTGCTTCTCCGGCTGGAAGACGACCATCGCCCCTTCGACCGGTTTGCCGTCATATAACACGAGACCCTTTACCGGAACGACCGCCGGTCGATCGGCGCCTGGTTGGCCGCCACCACAGCCGGAAAGCAGCCCGACTGCGATCAATGCACAGAGGACAGGCGTGATCAAGAGGACAGGGCGACTCATGGCTTGGCTCCAGGAGAATTGGTCGCATTTTGGAGATCGGGTGGCCCGCATTGCCGGAGCGTGGACTTGCTCGCGGCCGGTATAGGCTTGTAGACCGCGCCGAACGCGTGCCATGCCGGGGAACGAACGGCGCCGCCGAGGGATTCAGGAACGTCTAGAAATCGCCGGCTATCTCGCCACCGGCGATTGAACCGAGCGCCCCCCAGACGCCGTAAGGGCTTGGGCCGCTGACCGCCTTCGGGTCGGTCAGACTGAGGTTCCCGGTATGGATCGTTTCGCTGACCAATCGGACGGAACCGTCGGCCAACAAGACGTGCACGCCGCCTGGGTGATAGCTGGTCATCGGATACTGGCCGATTGACCGGAAGTCGTTCTCATACGTGCAGGAGGGCGAATTGGGTGGCAGAATCGTGTTTACGGCAGTGTATTGCACGGCTCCGCGAGCCCACCTCTGCCCTCGGTTAAGGATCACCGTGGGCACCGAGTCAAGGTAGTTGCCCGACTGGTCGATCTGTAGCAGGCAGGTATTCGGCGTGTCGATGACTCCCATGCCCAGGCCACGGGCCGTTGCCCCTTTGAAATGGCGCCCTCCCCGCGATGTACCGATTTCACCCATCGCAATCGTGTTGCTCGTGCCGTCGGCGATGTCGGCGATTCGCCGCCTGGTTTGGTAGCCGAAGAGACCGCGGACGTCTCGCCGAGCATTTGTGGTTGAGCTTGGAGCTCTGGGGGTAATATGGGTCGCGCTGTCCCCCCCAGAGAAACCGTAATGGTTGAGTGCCTTCGCGGGGTTGCCTGCCAGACGCTCTTGGGGTGACGACGGGCAGAGGAGGACAGGAATACTCACTTGCCACGGCGGGTAGGCCGAGGCATCAGCGGCGTTGTCACCGTACGGAGGATAGGTGGTGGCGCCGACGGTCAGTGCGGATTTGATCTGGTCGTAAAGGGCGCCCTGTTCCATGTACGGGAGCAGCATCGTAAATCCGCTTCCCTCGTCTTGGTTCGTGCCGCTGCCGCTCGTTCCGCCCTGCCGATACGGAAATGTCTGAACCGTATCGTGGTAATTGTGAAGAGCGAGTCCAAGTTGCTTGAGGTTGTTGCTACAGTGGCTCCGCCGCGCGGCCTCCCTCGCCGCCTGCACCGCCGGCAAGAGCAGTGCGATCAAGATGCCGATGATTGCGATCACCACAAGTAGCTCGACGAGCGTAAAGCCTCGCGCGTTCTTCGCCCTGAAACTGGAAGTGCCAAGCATGACCAACCTCCTTTAGACCGAGAGACGGAGAAGAGAAGACACAGGCCCTTACGTCTTTAGGTGCAAAGCCTAAGAGACTTCTCGGCCGGCTGTTTGTCGGACCCCCCCAACAATACTCGAAATTTGACATTATAAAATTCTAAAAGTCAAGGCTTGAGAGCCTGAAAAGGCCGATTTGCCTGGAATGTTTTGCCTCCTCAAAACAAGCGCATGAATAGGCCCTGTGCGCAACTCGTTGGCTCACAAGCAAGTTGCGCCGATGGGAAGCCCTTAGCCTTGGTTCTAGAGAACCCGGCAGTCCACCGGAATTCCTGAGACGCCCATCATCGGTTCGTGTCCCCGATCACTCGCCGGGGTCGGGCTTTGCCAACCAGGCGGTGAACCGGCTGCGCCGGATCGGCCGCGTCATCCACAACCTATCGGGTTCGGGCAGCTCGATTGCCTGGCGGACGGTGCGCCAGCCGCGGGCGAGGGGCATCGCCTGGCGTCTGCCTTGATTGGTGATCCATTGGAAGCGCCGTTCCGCCTCGCAGCGGCGATTCGAGACGCGATGGCGGCCAACGATTGTCCAGTGGAAGGCCGATCTTGCGGCCGGCAGCGAGGCGGCCTATCAGGGTCGGCGCGAACGTCTGAAGGAAGTCACCGAGCTGGAGGCTTTGCCGCTTGTTGAGGAGATTCTCACGACGTACAACCGATAGGGCGGGGCGGCGGTGGTCGCTCACCTCGATGGGCAACCCAATCAACGGGCGACGGAATCACTGGTTCGCCATGCCGTTTTCAGTGAGTCTGTCGCGGTCCGCGTTGCCGCCGCCGAGGCTCTCAAGAAGTGGCCGAAGTACAACTACATCCCGATTCTGATCGCCGGCCTTGTTGCTCCGTTGGAGATCGAGATCGAGTTTCCGTACGGAGATCGCGGATCCAGGCGAACGACGGTGGTTCAGCGCGGGGTTGATTATGACGTGAGGCATGTCAGCCGCCAGGCCATGTATCTGACCGAGTATGAGAAGAAGGAAAAGCCGACCTGCGACATGCATGTTTATCAGCAACGATACGCATACAAATTGTCGACCAAGACCACGCCGCCCTGCCTTGCCTCGGGCACACCGGTTGCCACGGAGACCGGCCCACGGGCGATCGAGCAGATTCTTCCCGGCGACAGAGTCCTCGCCCAGAATCCCGAGACGGGTGAACTGGAGTACAAGGTCGTTCTTCATCGGACGGTGCGGCGACTCGGCGAGATGCGCAGGGTCTCGCTCGGAAATGACTCGGTGACGGTTACACTCGGTCATCCTTTTTGGATCGTCGGGAAAGGGTGGCAAATGGCGAAGGAACTGGAGGTTGGAGATCGGGTGCATTGCCTGGAAGGCTCTCGAGAGGTCACGGCGGTCGATGGGTTGCCGGAGGATGTGGCGTACAACCCGGTCGTCGATGATTTCTCGACTTACTTCGCCGGGGCCAGCCGCTTGCTGCTGCACGAGAACACGATGCTTCGTCCGACCGAGGCGATCCTGCCGGGATTCTGGGAGAGGTTGAGGCGGTGATGTAGTCGGAAACCGAACGATCCGCCGGGCAAGCCGGCGGGATTTTGAGGTGAATGATCCGCCGGGAACTCGCCCATGCCGGCGTTTTGGCAGAGGACGCTTCGTTTTCGGCGCGGCTGCTGGCGTGGGTGGAGGTAGTCTGACCATGCATTCAGTACAGGCCAGAATTATGGCTTGAGGCGGCAGTAGCTGCCCGGCAAACAGAAAAAGTCCGATGAATTCTCGGGGGGGCTTGATAAGCCAACTCCGTCTGGTCTAAATGATGATCAGCGGCTGGTCGCCGTGGGGTTCCGGCGGGCATGGCGAGAGTGAGAACACGCGTGAACGGTTACCCGAATCCAGATCGTCACCTCCTTGAGGAGGCATCCATGAAGCCTCGATTTGCCGTTGCCCTGTTGGCGTTGATTCTGGCGCTCGCCGCCGGTGGGAATCTCCAGCCGTGTCTGAAGGCCGCACCGCCGGAGGCGGGCGCGTATTCGGCCGCGGACCACAAGGTGGCGGAGTTCCGCGATCAGATGGTCTCGATGCGCGACGGCGTCCGGCTGGCGGTCGACATCTTCCGGCCCGAGGGTGAAGGCCGGTTTCCCGTCGTCCTGAATTCGACGCCCTACAACAAGGACGGCGGGGCCGGCCGGGCCAGGTGGCTGGCCGCGCGGGGATACGTCGCGGTCAACGCCGACGTCCGCGGCCGGTTCAAGTCCGAGGGGGCGTGGGACCCATTCAACCGGCAGCACAAGTCCGATGGTTACGACCTGGTCGAGTGGCTGGGCAGCCAACCGTGGTCGACCGGCAAGGTGGGGACCTGGGGGCTCTCGTACATGGGCTGGACCCAATGGTGGACGGCCTCCCAGGCGCCGCCGTCGCTGGTGGCGATCGTGCCGGAAGTGGCCCCGCCCGACCAGTTCCGGAATCTGCCTTATCAGGAGGGCATCCTGGTTTCGGTGATGCTGGACTGGGCGTGCACCAATCAGGGCAGCGGGAACATCGTGGTTGGCTCGGGCGGCTATGGCGGATTTCCCGCCACGCGGTATGAAGACATGATGCACACGCCGTACATCGATCTGCTCAACTACCGCAAGGTGAACAAGGGGAGCCCCTGGTTCGAGACGTGGATCCGGGACAACCTGTCGACGTCGGAATATTGGAGGGGCATCGCGTACCAGACCAAGGAGAGCTACGAGAAGATCAACGTGCCCTCGCTGGCCGTTTCCGGCTGGTTCGACGCGGACTTCAGCGGCACTCCGATGAACTATCTCGGGATGAAACAGTACGGCGCGACTGCCGAGGCCCGGCGTCCGCGGATGGTCATCGGTCCCTGGTCGCACACGGGCCGCGGCCGCAGCCTGTTGCGGTTCGACTACGGCGAGACGGCGGCAATCGACTGGGACGGGTACATTTGCCGGTGGTTCGATTATCACCTCAAGGGCGTCGAAAACGGCGTGCTCGACGACCCGCCCGTCCACCTGTTCATCATGGGGCGCAACCGGTGGCGGTCAGCGAGCGACTGGCCCCTGCCCGAGACGAAATGGACCAGGTTCTACTTCCACAGCGGCGGCAAGGCCAACTCGTCGGCTGGCGACGGCACGCTGAGCACGGCACCGCCGGGCAACGAGCCGCCGGACCGTTACACGTACGATCCACTGCACCCGACGCCATCGATGTTCAAGGGACCTCATATTGAAGGGCCCGTCGACTCGCGGGAGTGTTCCGTCCGCGAGGATGTGCTGGTCTACAGCACGCCGCCGCTGGAGGAGGAGATCGAGGTGACCGGCCCGATCACCGCGAAGCTCTACGGGGCCACCTCCGCCCACGATACCGACTGGATGGTCCGGCTGATCGACATCTGGCCCGACGGCTACGAGGCCCTGCTTTGCGAGGGCGTGCTCCGGGCCCGCTGCCGCGATCCGGAGCGCGGCGGCGCGTTCACGTCGACCCGGCTGAGCCTGATCGAGCCCGATAAGGTCTACGAGTACCTGATCGAATTCTGGCGGGCGACCGGGAACGTTTTCTTGAAGGGGCACCGCATGCGGATCGAGGTTTCCAGCAGCTACTACCCCTATTATCTAAGGAACCTCAACACCGGCGCCGACAATGTCGGCCTGGAGACGTCGCACGCCGTTGCCAGGCAAACGATCTACCACGATGCCGAGCGGCCTTCGCACGTGGTCTTGCCGGTGATGCCGAATCCGGGCGGCCAGGGACACGATCAGACCCCACGATAGAACGTGGGCGACGATTCGGGCGAAATGCGCAACCTCGTCCACCCCTTCTTTCGGCGGCGACGTCCCCAGCCAGATATCACTCGCCGGGGTGGGGCGTTGCCAGCCAGGCGGTGAACCGGCTGCGCCGGATCGGCCGCGTCATCCACGACGTATCGGGTTCGGGCAGCTCGATTGCCTGGCGGACGGTGAGCCAGCCCCGGGCGAGGGGCATCGCCTGGCGTCTGCCCTGGATGGTGATCCATTGGAAGCGTCGTTCCGCCTCGCAGCGGCGGGCGATCTCCAGGGCGATGCGGACGTCGTCGGCCACGTAGTCGAGGACCTCCTGGTGGCGGCCTTCCGCCCAAAGCCTTGGCGCGAGGAAGCCGGACATGCCTTGGGGCTTGCCGGGAATCCGCAGCGCCTTGGCCGCATTGTCGAGCGCTACCGGATAGCCGCGGTTGCAGAATACGTGAAACATCATGTCGACGTGGGCGAGGGCCAATTCGCGGCACGCGGCCAGGTCCCCGGACTCCTCGGCGAGGACTTCGAAGTCGAAGCCGAGGCCGTTCCAGGTGAGAATCGTGTACCCTTCGGCCGTCAGCGCGGCCAGCCGATCGACCAGTTGCCGGGCTTCGGCCCGAGACATCCGCGCGGCCGGGGCGCCGTCGGGATTCTTGCCATGCCAGACCGCGGCCTGTTCGGCGTCGGAGGCGAGCGCCGCCGCGCAGGTGATCCCCAGGGGGCGGAACGACCGCCAGTCGCCGCGAAAGTTGGCGATGTGGGCGGCCGTCTCGATATCGAAGGCGACGTACTTTCGTATCATGCGGGCGATCCGTGCCTCAACGCCGCTCGCCGAGCGGCGCCGCGGCGAGGACATGGTAGGTCGGCCCCTCGGGCGCCAGTTCGCTGGCGAAGACGGTTACGTGGTCCACATTTGTCCGGCCGACCTGGAGGTCGGCGTGTTCGTTCAAGAGCGCCGTCAATTCGGCGAGTTCGCGACTCGGCCGCTTGACGCGTCCGATCGTCAGGTGCGGCTTGAAACTCCGCGATTCGGCTGGGTAGCCGATCTTCTTCAGCGCACGATCGATCTGGTCTTGAAGTGCGATCAGGCGGTCGGCCCCTTCGGTCACTCCGAGCCAGACGGTTCTCGGCCGTTGGAGCGTTGGGAACGCGCCGGTCCCGGCGACGGTGCAATCGAACGCCGCCGCGGTGGACGCCGCGGCCTGGACCGCCCGGCCGACCTCAGCGATGTCGCGGATATCGACGTCGCCGAGGAACTTGAGCGTGAGGTGCAAGTGGTCGGCAACGACCCACTTGACGCCCGCCCGGCAGGCGGAGAGGCGGCCGACCAGGTCGGCCGCCGCGCGGCGGACCTGCGGGTCGATCTCGACGGCGATAAACGTTCGAACCTGTTGCTTCATGATCGACAGGCCAACGGGCCTTAGAAGGAGAGCATCCGCCGGTAGTCTTCCATCCGCCGGTCGAGGTCGTCGCGGGTGATGTTGATCAGCCGGTCGAGGCTGAAATCCTCGACGGTGAAACTTGCCACGAGGATTCCGTAGGCCATGGCGGTCTTGAGCGTCTCCGGCTCGAAGTTATCCTGTTCGGCCAGATAGCCCATCATGCCGCCGGCAAAACTGTCGCCGGCCCCGGTCGGATCGACGACGCGTTCGGTCGGGAAGGCCGGCAGGACGTAGGTTTCGTGTCTGCTGAAAAACATCGCGCCGTGCTCGCCCTTCTTGATGACGACGAACCGCGGGCCCATCTGGCGGACCTTGTTGCCGGCTCGGACGAGGTTCTCGTCGCCCGTCAGCAGCCGGGCCTCGCTGTCGTTGAGGACCAGCCCGTCGATCTGCTGGAGTAGCTCGTCGAGCTGTTTGCGTTCGGTCTGGATCCAAAGGTCCATCGTATCGGCCACACGGAGCGTTGCTCCGGTGGATTGTTCGAGGGCCTTGCGTTGGGTCTCCGTCGAACCGTTGGCGAGGAAGAGGAACGGCGCCCGGCGGCACTCTTCCGGCAGCTTGGGATCGAAGCCGGCGAGCGTGTTGAGTTGCACGTCGACCGTTTCGCGATCATTCATATTCTCCATGTAGCGGCCGCGCCAGCGGAAGGTTTTTCCCTCGGGTTCGCACTGGAGCCCCTCCACGTTGACGCCGCGCGACTGGAGAAGCCGCGTGTGCTCGGCGGGCCAGTCACCGCCGACGACGCCAACGAGGCGGACGGGAGTGAAAAAACTCGCGGCGCAGGAGAAATAGACGGCCGATCCGCCGAGAATGTTCTCTCTTGTCTCCTCGGGAGTCTCAATACTATCCAGAGCCACGGATCCTACGACAACCAGAGGCATCTCGGGACTTCCTTTCTTGCCAAGAGCAGGACCGATCGATAATCGGAGGGAAACCGTGAAACTTGCCCGTCCCGGCGGTTCTCCTCAAGCGACGTCGACAACGGAATCGGTGTCATTATCGGCCACCTGGGGCGAGTTACAAGTCGGGGAGTGTCTCGCGGGGGGGCGAGAGGGGGGCGGACGAGGGGCATCCCGGGACACGTGGCAACGGACGCAGCCCGAGGGGAGAGGCAGTCGGGGGCTCGCTCCAACAGTGTCCCGGATGCGACAACGATGTCATCCGATTGACAACAGAGTGGTCCCGGCCGGCTCCACTCCGGGAGAGGGACAATCGCCATAATTCCTTGGGGTTTCGGTTTTTTGAGCCCTGCTGCTCGGGGCGTTGGCACGCGATGTGCAGTAGAAGTGGCAGCTTCGTCTCGGGAGGGCGTCTTGGCCAACCCGACAGACCCACCGACTTGTGCGGGCATGGAAAAAGGGAGGGCCCCATGAGGTATCTGCTGTTCACATCCGCCGCTGTAGGGTTGACGGTGTGGTTGGCCGCCGCGCCCGAATCCGTTTCGGCCGCCGGCCCGGACCGCGGGTTCCAGATCGTCAACAACAACTACAACTACAATTTCAGCTATCGGGACGGCGGCCGCTACGGCCCGCCATACGGGCGTGCTTATGCTCCCCGTTACGATCACCGCTACCGTCCGTACGCTGGCGAATCGCACGACGCGGCGGTAAACCGAATCAAGGCCACCCACTCCCGCTTCCGCCAGCATACGCACCCGCGATCGCTCTACGTCAGCCCCCCGAGTTACTACGACTGGAGCGGCTGGTAGGTTGTCCGATCCGCGCCTTCGAGCACACGCGTCAGCCCTCGACACGCCAACCGCCGGCGAGGTCGAAGTCGATGGCCGCGACCGGGGCGCGTTCCATGCCGGGCAGCGGGCGATCTACCGGCGGCAGAGTCGGTCGGCTTCGTGTTCCCGTCGTTCTATCTCGTGCTGGATCATCGCCCAGGCGATCGCTTGGCGGGGCGCGGGGCGCGCGTGCGGTTCGATTGTTCGCGTGGCAGGCGAAGCCCTACCGTCCCTGTCCGGTTGCCCGCTCGCTTTTCCCGGCTGACGACCGGCTCGGGTGGTAGTGGATCGAGACGCTGCGCAAATACTCGATATGCTGTTGCAGGGCCTTCTCCACCTCCGTGGCGATCTGGTTTCCGGCCGCCACGGTGAGGGCGCCGTCGACGCCAATCGTCGCCTGGATGAGCAGGTAGAGCCCGATGCGGTGGATGTGGATCTCTTCGACCTCCGCAACACCCTCGACTCCGGCGACAATTCGGTGGGCACGTTCGATGACCTCGCGCTCGGGGAATACGTTCATCAGGTCGGCCGACGACTCCTGAATGATGCCGATGCCCGTATAAAGGATTCCAATGGCGACAATCGCGGCCGCAAGGGGATCGACCCAGAGGTAGCCGGCCCGGCCGAGGACGATGCCGATTACGGCAGCCGCAATGGTGAAGATGTCGTTGCGGTGGTCGCGTGCCAGGGCGGAGACGGCGATGCTACCGGTGTGGCGTCCGATCCGAACCGTGAACACGGTCAGCCAGATCTTGAGGATCAGGCTGGCGGCGGCCACCCAGAGGGCAAGTGGTCCTGCTCCGCTGAACTCGCTCTGCCCAACCAACAGATCGTAAACCTGGCTGATCGCATTCCAGAAGATGGCGATGGCCGACGTGATGACGAAAGCCCCGACAACCACCGTGGCAATGCTCTCGAACTGGCGATGGCCGAACGGATGCTCGCGGTCGGGCGCCTTGCCCGCCAGTTGCATAAAAATGCGGATGATCAGCAGGTAGACGACGTCGGAGGTCGAGTTGATGCCGTCGGCGAGCAGGGCCGGACTGTGGCCCACGATTCCGACGGTCGTTTTGACGCCGGCCAGAACCAGGTTTACACCGAGGCTGAGGTTGACGGCCAGCAGGTTGCGTCGATTGTCAGATTCGTGCGTCTGCAAGGCAGGATGCCGATCGGTTCAAGGACAGGCAAAGCATGGCACAAGACAATCGGCATTCTAAGCCGACCGCGCCATGTTGTCTTCCCAATCCGCGGCGTTCGGCGCCAGAAAGCGCGGCCGCTTGGCTTGTGAACGTTGGCAACCAGGCGCCCACGACGCCGATTGAGAACGGTTGAGAACGGAATGAACGGCGCTTTGCGGGGAATCCTCCGGGTCAACGATCCTCGGAGGGGAACATGCTTTCCAGGTGGGCCTGGAGCGTGGCCGGATCGAGCGCCGAGTCGTAGATCGCCACTTCATCCAGCGCGCCCGGCCAGGGATAGGCGTGCGCGGCGGATTCGTCGAACCCTTTTCCGATGCCCAACCGGCTTGCCGGCGGGGTGCCGGGAAGCGGCTCGCGGTGGAGGAGGCGGCCGAGGACCCTCTCGCCGGCGGACAGGTTGGCCGCATAGGCGCTGGCCCAGGTCGTACGGTCGTTGGCGACCAGCGTCACCGCCACGTAGTACCAGTGTTCCGGCGTCAACTGGAGGCCGGATTCGGGCCACTCGGCCGCGGCATCGAGCAAGAGACTCAAGTATCCCCGCCCGACGACGGCGACGAAGAAGCCGCAAGCGGTTTCACCATTCCGAGTCGCCACGGCCAGGCCTACCGAGCGATCGTCTTCGTCGCCTGGCGGGGAGTACTGGAGGAGCAACTCGACGGTCATTTCTCGGGGCGGGTAGAAAGCGGTTTCGGTTTGCAGCCCGGCGCCGATCGAGCTGCCTCCTCGATCCGCCCTGAAGGGGCGGACGGCTTCGGTCGTCAAGTCGAGGCCGGGGGCGGTGTAGTCGAGGGTGCCCCGCCCCCGGCCGTCGGCCATCACCGACTCGGTCAGGTGGAGACTGCCGCGTTTGTCGCGGCACTTTTCCAGTCGGCTCGTTCCCTCGAAGGTGTACTGGTGGATCAATCGCGGATGGGCCGCCGCCAGGGAACGCAGCTTCGCCACGGAATGGGTGGGGGCCCGTTCGGGGAGCCGCCGGGGGAACCGGTCGGGCTCGAAGGCGACCGCGGTCCAGGCCTGCCGCGCGCCGCGGGTCCAGGCCCGCGCTTCTCCGGCCTTGACCGCTTCAGCGGCGGCGTCCGGGCCGCGCTGGAGGGTGACTTCCCCCTCGATCACATGCACCTCGGAGAGGTTGTCGCGGACGGTCACGCCGAGCGACGCGGCGCCAAGGCGAATCTCGCCGCCGGGCAGAGCCAGCACGAGTCGGTCCGCCGCGCTCCCCCGGACCATCATCTCGCCCCGCTGGAGCCTGAGGATCGGTTCCTGCTCGAACGAGAACAGGGCCGGGGCGCGGATCAGCAATTGCGCGCCGCCGGGGTATCCGGCCTCCACGATGCCGTGCGAGAGTTGCAGGGTCCGCTGGGCGGGCAGGCGTTCGCCCGGCGCGGCGGAAGCGCCCGGCCCCCACCGGGCGTGGACCCCGCCGGCGAATCGCGCTTGCGACTGGGTGGCGATCGCCTGCGGCGGCTTGGCGGGGCGCCGCGGCACCGCCCGCCAGGCAAGAACCAGCAGCCCGAGCGCCAAGGCGGACGAGAAGAAGAACCCCGCCCAGCGCAAGCGCGCGGTTCGCGCTTCGCGGCGCGCCGCCCGCGCGAGGACCGGAACCGGCGGCTTGAGGCCCGTTGCGCGCGAGGTTTGAACCGCTGGCCCGGGCCGCTCGGCGGCAACCGCCTGCTGCCAGTGCAATTCTCCGTGCAAGTGCAAGTAGAACAGGTAGTAGCGCCGCGCGGCGGGCGACTCGGCGAGCAGCGTCTCCAGCCGGGCGGTCTCCCGGTCGGTGAGTTCGCCATCACACGCGGCGGCCGCCAGGTCTTCCAGTTCGCGGCTGATCCTGCCCTCGTCCCGGTTCATGGAGGGTCCTCCGCGGCGATCGTCCGCTCGATGCAATGGAGAAGCGCCGCGCGGATGCGGTGCAGGCTCTTCCGCGTTCCCTGGACGCTCCTTCCCAGCGCCTCGGCGACGCTGCGCGTCGTCGCCCCCGGCTGATAGCGGCCGAGCACGAGGGCCTTGTCGTCCTGGCGGAGTTTCGCCAGGCAGCTTTCCAGCGCGTCGCGCCGCTGGTCGGCCTTGTCGAGGATCGATTCGGCCTCCGCGGCCAGCGTCTCCACCAGCGGCGTGCCGAACACGCGGCGATCCCGCGCGGCGTTTTCGCGAAACTTGAGCACCTCGAAATAGGCGACCCGGCAGGCCCAGTTGTCGAACGACGTGCCCGGCGTGTAGTCGTCGAACTTGTGCCAGAGCACGACGTTCGTCTCCTGGAGCACCTCCTCGGCGTCGGCCGCATGATGCAGCAGCCCGAGCGCGTAGAGGAAGACTTTCCGCTGGCAGCCGCCCAGCAGGTGGGCGAACAATTCCGCCTTTTCGGAACCCTCTTGGCTCGATCGGCTCACGGTCTGGGGAGTCTCCGGCGCAGAGTTGGGGGCAGTCGTGTTTGCGACCGGTTGTCTCACTTTGCCTGCGCTGGTTGGGTTTTCACGAGGTTCACCCGCGGCGCGTCGCCGGGCGCTTGCCAGGCGAGCCGCTCGGCCGTCTGGACGGCATAGGCCCAAGCTTCGGGCGCTGGCGTCTCCACGACGACCGGCGCGCGTTCGGCCGCCATCGCCAGCGCTTCGGGCATGTCGAGGAATCGGCGGACGTTGAGGAAGATCGGCCCCTCGCGGTGCGAGGGGGGGAGCTGCTCGAGCAGGAGCCGGCTGGCGGGCGGTTCAAACAGCGAGGCGTACAGGGCGATGCCGGCCGCGACGCCGCGGCCCCTGATCTCCAGTGGGCCGGTTGCGAGGCCGTCGATCGCCCGGACGGCCTGGATCGCGCGGCGCGCGTCCCAGGCGCGGACCGAGTCGAGCGTCTGGCCGAGGAGCATGAAGCGGCGGCGGATCTGCGTTTGCTTCCTTTCGTCCGGGTTCCACGCACTGGGCCCGATTCCCCGCGGAGCGGCGAACACGAGGGTTTGGGAGAGTCCTTGAAAATGGGCCTGGAACGCCGCCTCGTCGGCTGGGGGGAGTTCGCCGAGCTGGGCCAAATCGGCCTCGATCGCCTCCGGGAACCCCCAGCGCAGCGCCCCGGCCAGCGTGGTCCACTCCTCGTCGCCGACCAGGCGAAGGGCCACTGGTCGAGCGGCGGCCGCCGCCTGCGGCTGAACCACGTAGAGCTTCAGCGGGATGTGCTCCTGGCTGGTGAAGGAGAACAGGCGGAGGGCGAGTCCCCGGCCGCTGGCCGCCGCGCGCTGCTTCAGGTCGAGCGGCGGGTCTTCTTCCGGCCAGCCGCGGAAGACCTTGGCTTGCAGCGCGGCGCGCCACGCCTGGCGGCTCTCGCGCCACGCCGCCTCGTCGGCGGGCGCCGCCGCCGGCGGCGTGGTTTGCGTGAAGGTCTCGTGGATCGTCGTGTTCCGCTCGTCTTCAGGCAGTTGCGTGAAGACCTTCAACTCGGCCGGCGTCAAGAGCTTCTCGGCCGCCATGCTGATCAACGGCTCGCTGCCCTTCAGGTGTTTGTTGAACCAGCGGAATGCCGGCAGCTGGAGGTCCTGGGTGTCCTTGTGCGGCCCGGGCGTGATCACCAGGCCGAACTGCGGGGCGGCTTGATGAAGCTGGTAGATCCGCTTCACCCGCGCGTGCGTGCGGATCACGCCGTCGAGGGGAAAGATGCGGTCGGTGTCCGAATTTTCCAGGAGCAGGGCCCGCGGAGCCACCAGCGCGGCGACGAGCGGATAGTCCCAGCGGTAGGTGTTGACGAAGAACATGCAGTCGCAGTGCCCTTCGACCGTGCCGTCGACGACGTGGTTCTCCAGGTCGGTGATCCCGGCGACGGGCGCGGCCGCCTTGATCCGCTCGTCGATCGCCGCGATCCACCAGCTGTATGCCCCGCCGCCGCTGCGGCCGGTGACGCCGAGCCGCTCGCCGTCGACTTCTTGGCGGCTTTGCAGGTAGTCGAGGGCCCGAACGCAGTTCCAGGCCTCGACTCCGGCGGGCGTGTAACCGTGGTTATTCCACCACCACATTTTGTAGCGGTAGGTTCCGTGGTGGATCGACTCGATCTCGCCGAGTTGCAGGGAATCGATCGTCAGGCAGGCAAAGCCGTTCCGGGCAAACCACGCCCCGTGGTGCTGGTAGCTGGCCTTGTTGCCGTAGCTCACGCCGTCGATCTTCACGCTGCCGTGGCCGCAGACGTAAAGGATTGCCGGCACCGGCTTCTGCTGGTCCTTGGGCAGGTAGAGGTTGGCGGTCACGTAGAGCCCGGGCCGCGACTGGAAGTGAAGGTTCTCGACGATGAAGTCGTCGCGCTCGACGCGCCCGGTGATCGTCGCCTTCAAATCCGTTCGCTCCGGCAGGGGGTCCAGTCCGAGCATCTCCAGCAACTGCCGCCGGTACTCGTCGCGCTTCGACCGCCAATCATCGATCGAGCGGATCTCGGCCAGGCAGGCGTCGCGGAGTCGGGCCGTCTCCGCGGCGAAGTAGGCCGCCAACATCCGGTCGCCGGGGCGCTCGGGCGGGGCGGCGGCAGGTGCCAGCCCGGCGGCAAGTCCGAGGATGAGAACCAGGAGGGGGAAGAACAGGGGCAAGCGTTTCATGAGACTCTCCTCCGAGCATTTCCTGGTTCCCAAGCTCCGGCTTGGGAACGGATTGAGGGTTCGGGATTCAGGGGTCGGTTCTTCCCGTTCCCCTGGTTCCCAAGCTCCGGCTTGGGAACGGATTGAGGGTTCGGGATTCAGGGGTCGGGGGTCGGTTCTTCCCGTTCCCCTGGTTCCCAAGCTGGAGCTTGGGAACCAGGGGGATGGGGGACCAGGGTTGCGGACGGACGGGGCGAATCAGGCTTTTAGCACCCAGCGGGCCTGGCGGAGAACGGCATAGGGCAAGGACTTCATCTTCTCATACCACACCGTCACGAGGCTGCCATCGGCCAGTTCAGCGGTCGAGGGATATCCGAGGTCGCCGCCGGCGCCGTCGCCGGAAATCACGATCGGTTCGGACCAGGTTCGGCCGCCGTCGGCGGAGACCCGCGCCTGGTTGCCGTAGGGCGGGCGCCGATGCCCGTAGGTCATCAGCAGGCGCCCGTCAGCCAACCGCAACAGGTGCGAGGGGAGTCCCCAGACGCCGATCGAGCGGGGCACGGTCCACGTGCGGCCGCCGTCGTCCGATTCCGATTGCAGGGTTTCGCCGGAATTGGCGCGATTATGATTCCTGATCTGGGCGACGATCCGCCCCTCGGTTGTTTCGACGGCGTGCAGTTCGTGGTAGTTCGCCATGGTGTCGCCGTCGCGCGGCGGGATTCCTCCCAGGCGCCGCCAGTTCTGGCCGTCGTCGGTCGATTCGCAGACTCCGACCCAGGGCACGTCTTCCCAAAGGTTTTTGCCGGCGTAGAGGACGCGGCCGTCGGCCAGTTGGATCGGTCCGTGAGGGCTGTTGACGAGCGAGCGGTATGGCTCGCCGAATGTCTTTCCTCCATCGGTCGAGCGAAGCATCCAGACCCCCAGCTGGGCCTTGCGTTGGGCTTCGTCGAGCTGGTTGTGGACGGCCAGCCAGCGATCCATTTTGTCGGCGGGCCAGGCGCCTTTCTGGCCTGCGGCGATCTTCCTCGCCCGCTCGAGCATCGGCACGTAAGCCAGCGAGGTGAACGTGGTCACGAGGATCGACCCCTTGGCGGTTTCCAGGACGCCCGAATCGCGGTCGTCGATCGGCGTATCCATGAGGACGCGGGCTTCGCTCCAGGTCGCGCCGCGGTCGTCCGAAGTGATCAATTCCACGCGGCCGAAGGGGCAGACGTGGGCTTCGCGCCCCCCGGAGCAGGAGACGAGCAATTGCCCGTTTTTCCGCCGGGCGATCGTCGGCCAGCCGTGATATTTACCGGGCTGCTTGCTGATGATCGCCAGCTCGCGGACTTCAGCCGCGGGGGCCGCCGGGGCGCGGTGTCCGACGAGCAGGGAGCCCGCGGCGGCCGACCCAGCCAGGACTCTCAAGGCGGACCGTCGAGTCAATCGGGTTTTCATGGCGTGATTCTCCAGGTCTAGGGTTGCCCGGACGCTTGCCGACGGGCTGCGGCATCCCGTCTCTTCAGCGCCTCGGGCGGTCTTCTTCCGAGAAGCCAGCGGCGTTCGGGGCGGCTGCTCCGAGGCGCGATGCGCGGCGATTGCCTGTCCGGCGCTGGCGGGCGGGCGGTTTCACCGATTTTAGGTTTACCGCGGTTGAGATTCCATAGCTGCCCGGCCGGGTGGGCGTCCGATCGCTCGCTCTTTTCCCGAGGGCTTTGATGGGACGAAGGCCGGGAGCGTCCTTCCCCTGGCGGGCGGAGCACAGCGGGCGGACCGGCGGCCAGATCAACCGCCCAGAAGACGGCCGCGGAAAACCCGGAAATCAGCGGTTTTCAATACGCACGGGCAACTTTATGATCAGGGTTGAGCCGGGTGCGACTCGGGCGGCGTGTTGGTCGTCTTTGGGACCGGCGCGAAGGGATGAAGGGCTGCTGCAACGTGAAGAAGAATCTTGCCCGGCGCGGCATCGATCACCTGCGGACGATTTTCGATACGGAATCGGCTGGCAGACTAATCGCGATCAGCCCCGTGGTGGGGATCGTGGCGGGGCTGGGGGCGGCGGCCTTCTACTATCTGCTTTCACTCACACAACAGTTCCTGCTGGGCCACATCGAGGGATACTACCCCCCGCCGGCGGGAAACGAGGGCGGCGGGGATTTCTTTCAAATGCCGTTGTACTGGTGGGCGGTACTGGCGGTCCCGACGCTTGGCGGGTTGCTCTGCGGCCTGATCGTCTACGGGTTCGCACCGGAGGCCGAGGGGCATGGCACCGACGCGATGGTCCGCGCGTTTCACCGCGCGGGGGGCAGAATCCGCGGCCGCGTTCCGTTTGTCAAGGCGATTGCCTCGATCATCACGATCGGTTCGGGGGGGTCGGCGGGGCGGGAGGGCCCAATCGCCCAGATCGGCGCCGGCTTCGGGGCGTTTCTCGCCGAGCGTCTGGGGCTGAGCGAACGGGACCGGCGGCTGCTGATGCTTTCCGGAGCGGCGGGGGGGATCGGGGCGATCTTTCGCGCCCCCTTGGGCGGGGCCTTGTTCGTTGCCGAGGTGCTCTACAAATCGACGGCGTTGGAATACGCGGCGGTCGTCCCGGCGATGATCTCGTCGATCACGGCCTACGCCGTGTTCGCCCGCATCTTCGGGCAGGGCCTGGCCTTCAATACGCCCCGCGGTCTGGCCTTCGATCACTTCGGCGAACTGCCCTTCTACGTCGTCTTCGCCGTGGTCTGTTCGATTGTCGGGTACGTTTACGTTTCCGTCTTCTATGGGCTGCGGAACCGGGTCTTCCGCCGCTTGCCGCTGCCCCGCGTCGCCAAACCCGCCATCGGCGGCCTGATGGTTGGCGTGATCGCCCTCTGGTTTCCGCAGATCATGGCGGGCGGTTATGGCTGGATCCAGGAGGCGCTCGAGGGGCGGATGGCGCTGACCCTGCTGCTGGTCCTGTGCTTCGCCAAGATCCTGGCGACCTCCTGCACGATCTCCTCCGGCGGCAGCGGCGGCGTGTTTGCGCCGTCGCTGTTCATCGGGGCGATGCTCGGAGGCGCCTACGGAACGCTCTGCGATCGGCTCTTTCCGGACCTGATCGCGCATCCCGAGGCGTTTGTGCTGGTGGGGATGGGCGGCTTCTTCGCCGGTGTCGCCCGCGTTCCCCTGACGGCGATGCTGATGGTCTGCGAGATGAGCGGTTCGTACGGCCTGCTGGTGCCGTTGATGCTGGTGAGCATCGTCAACGTGGCCCTGCTGTCTTCTCGCTGGACGCTCTACGAGGAGCAGGTCACGGCGATGGTCGACAGCCCGGCCCACCAGGGCGACTTCGTCGTCGATGTTCTGGAACAGATCCGGGTCGAGGAGGTCATGGATACCCAGCGCCGCCTGGACCTGGTGCCCGAGGATCTGCCGTTGCGGCAGATCCTGCACCTGGCGGCCTATTCCAGCAACACGTATTTTCCGGTCGTCAACCGCGCTGGCGAACTGGTGGGCATTTTCTCATTGCGCGACCTGCGCTCCGTGCTGACCGGCGACGGCAGCGGGCCGTTGGTGGTCGCCGCGGACCTGGCGACCGCGCCCGTTTTGACCGTGACTCCCCAGGACGATCTGCACACGGCGCTCCGCCGGTTCACCCAGAAGAACATCGATGAGCTGCCGGTCGTCAGCCCCGACGACGCAAACAAGGTTGTCGGCGTACTCAGCCGGCGAAACGTGATCGCCGCCTATCACCAGCGGACGATGGCCCTCCGCCACGAGCAGAGGGCCTGATCGCCGCAGCGGCGCGCCGCGGGGCTAGAGGCCATCGAGCAGGGAGAGCATCTCGGCAGGCGCGCGGATCAGCCGATCCGCGCCGGCCTGGCGGAGCTCCTCTTCGGGGCGGAATCCCCACAGGGCGCCGACGGGGCGCATGCCCGCGGCCCGGGCGGTGAGCATATCCGTGCCGGTGTCGCCCAGGTAGAGGAACGCGCGGGGGGCGATCTGCAATCGGCCGGCGACTTCGAGGGCGGCGGCTGGATCGGGCTTGAGGGGGATTCCCTCGCGCTGGCCGAGCACCGGATCGAGAGGCCACAGGGAGAGATACTCGGCGACGCATTTTTGCGTGAAGCGGTGCGGCTTGTTGGAGAGCACCGCGATTTGGATGCCGCGCTCGACGAGCCCGTCGAGCAGCTCGGCAACGCCCTCGAAAGGACGGGTTTTGATGTTCCAGCGGCGATCGTAGACGTCGCGGAAACTCGCCGCGCAAGCCTCGACCAGCTCGTCGCTGCGAACGGCCTCGGGCAGGGCCCGCTGAAACAGCGTCTTGACTCCATTGCCGACGTAGTAGCGATAGGCGTCCTGCTCATGGATCGGCAAGCCCCGCTCTTGGAGCACCGCGTTGGCGCTGTCGGCAAGGTCGGCCAGCGTGTCGAGCAACGTGCCATCCAGGTCGAAAAGAACCGCGCGGCAGCCGATCATCGAGGTGTCTCTCTTGTTCTACTCGTTCCCATGTCCACCTCGTTCCCAAGCTGGAGCTTGGGGAACCAGGATTATGTCGGTTTTCGGGACAGGGTTCAGTGTTCCGCATGTTTCCGTAGCTGGAGTCGCCGCCGGATGTCCTCCGGTTGCGAGGCGTGGCCACTCATTCTACAATAAAATTGCCACTGCCGTTGAGCCGTGGCGCCGCCGTTTTCTTTTCAGAGGGATTGGATACGATGAGCACGATCGCGCGATTGACCGTGGCCGAGTACGATCGGATGGTCAATGCCGGCGTATTCGACCAGGGGCGACGAGTGGAGTTTATCGAGGGAAAGATCCGCGAGATGTCGCCAATCGGACCGGAACACGAATTCGCCGTGGACGAGCTGAACGAACGGAGCGTGCTGTCGGTGGTGGGAAAGGGAGTTCGCGTTCGTATCCAGGAAACGCTCGGACTACCCAAATTGGAGAGCGTGCCGCAGCCGGATGTCTCCTGGGTCCGCAGGGAGACCAGGCAGAAGCCGGCGCGCCCCGAAGCGGAGGATGTCTTTCTGGTCGTTGAAGTCGCCGATACCAGCCTGGGCTACGATCTCGGAGAAAAGGCCAATTTGTATGCCGCCGCCGGCATCCGCGACTACTGGGTCGCCGATTGTGTCAACGGCCGCGTCGTCGTCCACCGCGAGCCGAGCCCGTCGGGCTACGGTGATGTGAAGTCTCTTTCCGGAAATCAGTCGATCTCCCCGCTGAGCCACCCGGAGGTCGTGTTCCAGCCGGAGAGTTTTTTCAGGCCGACGGGCAGTTGAGGCATCCCTCTTTCCTTGTTCCGAAGCGCCAGTTTGGGAATGGAACGTTACCTGACGAAGCAATCCCTCGTTGCCAAGCTCCGGCTTGGGGACGCCCCACTCGCAGAGGAAAGCACCCGCATGCCTCCCACGGACGACTCGCTTGTCTGCCAACTCGAATTTGCGATCACGATCGCCCGCGAGGCCGGCGCGATCACGCTCGAGCACTTTCGCCGGGAAGGGCTGGCGGTGGAGCGCAAGAGCGACGACAGCCCGGTGACGATCGCCGATCGCCTGGCGGAAGAGCACCTGCGAAAGCGGATCGGCGAGGCCTACCCGGCCGACGGGATCGTCGGGGAGGAGTTGCCGGAAGCGGCGGGCACGAGCGGGCGGCGCTGGATTCTCGACCCGATCGACGGCACGAAGTCGTTCATCCACGGCGTGCCGCTTTACGGCACGCTCGTGGCCATCGAGCAGGGGGGGGAGGGGGCCGCCGGCGTGATCCTGATTCCCGCCCTCGAAGAGTGCGTGTATGCCGCCCGCGGCCAGGGGGCGTGGTACACGCGCGGTTCGGCTCCTCCCAGGCGGGCCCGTGTCTCTGACTGCTCGCGGCTGGGCGAAGGGCTTTTCTTGACCAGCGAAGTGGGCTGCTTTGCGGAAGCCGGCCGGCAGGAAGCCTACGAGCGGCTCCAGTCCGCGGCCCGGCTCACGCGAACCTGGGGCGACTGCTATGGCTATCTCCTGTTGGCCACCGGGAGGGCAGAAGTGATGATCGACGCCTCGATGAGCCTCTGGGACGCCGCCGCGCTGCAACCGATCATTGAAGGGGCGGGCGGTTCCTTCACCGACTGGCAAGGCAAGGCGACGATCCAGTCGGGCGAAGCCGTGGCCACGAATGGGCGGATCCGCGACGAAGTCCTGGCAATCACGCGGGCTTACCCAAAGAGCTTCTGACCCAGGGCTGGCTTAGGGGTGTCCCTTCGGGACGGGCGGCAAGATCCGGAATCGCTGTTCGCACCGGCGCCGCGTTGTGGCGTGTAGACTGGCTTGCGGGGATCCTCTTCTAAACGCTATTCCCCTTTGCCAGACTGATCAGCGAGTTGCCCGTGATCCTCTGCACGGTCCATTCGCTGATCGGCTCCGCCCCAATCGAATCGTAGAACTTCAGGGCGGGCTGATTCCATCCGAGCACCGACCACTCGAGCCGCCCGCAGTCTCGCTCGAGTGCGAGGTTGGCCAGGTGGGACAACATGGTCTTGCCGACTCCAAGCCCTCTCATTCCGGGCCGCACGTAGAGGTCTTCGAGGTAGATGCCGGGTTTTCCCAGGAAGGTAGGGTTAGGGGGACTTCTTCCGTTCGGGCGAGGCCGCGGCCCGGGCGCCGGCGGTGTCAAGCGGCCAGGAGGCCCGCTGATCGCTCGGATAGACGCCGATCTTGTCCAGGGGGATCGGCTGGAAGCCGAGTTTCCAGGCCGGCGAGTCCTCGGCGAGGCGGAAATCCGCGGGGGGCTTGGCGACGAAGCGAGGGTCGACGCCGATCAGGTTGTCTTCAAACTTCACGTAGGGCTGGGCCTTCGACTCCGTCGAACCCCACTTGCCATCCCAGCAGATGTTGCGGGCCATGACGTTGCCCTTGGGCGCAAGCGGCTCGTCCTCCAGGATGTTCAGCAGCTCGGGGTAGCGGACCGACCAGGGGGGCTGCCTGTAATTCAGGTCGATCAGCTCCTTCGTCGCGAAAACGCCCACGCCCTTGGCCCAGCCGAGCCCGCGGGCGTCGATGCTGAAGGCCCGCGGGCAGTTGATGAACATGTTGTTGGTGATGAGATTGTCGCGGCGACGAGGCGGACACTGTCGCCGCCCTTGATCAGAAACGCGCTGCCGCGTCCGGCCTCGAGAAGCAGGTTGCGGAAGGCGACGTGCGCGACACCGTCGAGGCGGACCAGGTCGCGGACGACGGAGACGACGGCCTTGCCCGACGAGAGGGGCGGCGGCGGCCAGAAGTAGAGGATCGAGCGGTCGCGGTCCAAGTACCACTCGCCGGGGCTGTCCAACTCGGCGAGGAGATTCTCGGCGTAGAACCATTGCCCGGTGCGGATGCCAAAGGTCTGCCCCTCTCTGGGCCCAAGGCTGATCGTTCGGGCCGCGGGGTCCACGCCGGCCAGCGGGATTCGCCTGTCCGCCCAATCCCAGATCCAGAAACCGTGGAGCCAGACGTCTCTTTCGTTGACCCAGCGGGAGGGTCGAGGGTCGTCGCAGAGGAAGGCCCCTTTGGCGGTGGTCACGGTCCCTGCCTGGGGCTTTCCCTCGTCGTCCAAAGCACTGGCGATCCGCATGTATCCCGAGTTGGGGTAGCGGGCGAGCGTCATCGGCTTGTCCTGGAAGAAGAGTTCGAGGCCGGGGTCCGACTGGTAGGTCGTGGCGCCGTGGATGCCCTCCAGGTCGGTGACGCCGGCGGCCTTCAGATCGGCCTGCCAGACCTGGCCTCGCGCCGGCTCGGGGAGGCGATCGAGCACGGCCGGATCGGCCAGCGGCCGCCAGTCTGCGAGCACGCGCCCGCCGACGAGTTTTGCGGTCTCGCCCCGGCTCGCCCGGTAGACGATCGGGGCGTTCGGGTCGCCGCTGTCCTCGGCCGTCAGTTGAAAGGGGCGCGCTAGCTCGTAGTCGCCGCCGCGGAGTTCGACAGTGATCCCGCCGGCGGGGAGCGGACCGGCGGCCTTGAGGCGGCGGATCTCGTCGCGCGCCCGCTCGAGCGTGGCAAACGGCCGGTCCTCGGTGCCGGGGTTGGCATCGCTGCCGCCGGGGGCAACGTGGAACTCGGCGGCGTGGCTCGCTGCCAGCAGCGTGCACAACAGGGCGGCGGCGCCGGCTATCCGTGTCTGTTTTCTCGTTGTGTTCATCGGCGGACTCGCTTTTCTGCTTGGGTGGGCAACGCCTCTTCCCGGGATGGCCCTTCACGGTTTCAAGAAACTGGCTGGGTCCGTGAGAATTTGCTCGCATTAACCGGACAGGTCGACGATCGTTCCGCCCGAGCGGGCCGAACGGAGGCAGGCGTCCAGGACTTGTTGGGTCTTCAGGGTCATCTCGTCCCATGAATGGTCCGGCTCGCCCGAAAGCGCCAGCTCGCCGAAGCGGCGAAACATGTTTGTCTCTTGCGAGTTCTCGGCGCTATTGCTGTACTCGCGGGCAGCGAAATGCCGCACGTGCTCTTCCATGTTGAAGTTGCAGCCGATTACGTTGTAGACGGGATTCGACACTTCCCAGGCGACTTCGGCGCCGTAGCGGGGAAGCACGAAGTCGGGTACGTGGACAAATCCCTTCGTCCCTCCCAAGTTTGCCCACTGCTGGATCTCGGCCAAGAACGAGCAGTAAAAACTTGCCGAGACTCCGCTGGCAAAGTACAACTCGGCCGAGAAGTCCGTGGGGATGGCTTCGGGACTGTCCGGGCGGTGATGCTCGGCCAGGATGTGGCCCGTAACCTTTGCCGGCAACTCCCAGTTCATGACCCAGAGCGTGAAGCGGATATTGTACCAGCCCAGGTCCCCGAGGCAGCCGAGCGGCTCGAGCCCGCTGTGGGTGCGGATGTTGTTCGCGAAGAACTCGCTGGTGGCGCCGAACGTGAAGTGGGAAGCGATCCGCTTGAGCGGGCCGAGGCTCTGCCCGTCGGCGAGGACCTCTCGGATGCCCTCCAGCCGCCGGCTGTGCATGAACATCACGCCGTCCATGAACTGCACGTTGTTGTGCCGGCAAGCCGCCAGAATCTCCCGCACGTCCCGGGAATTCGCGCCTACCGGTTTCTCGACGAGCACGTGCTTTCCTGCTTCCGCCGCGCGAACGGCCCACGGCTTGCGAATCACCGTCGGCAAGGGGATGTACACGGCATCCACCGTATCGCCGGCCAACAGGTCTTGGTAGTCGTCGCAAGCGCGCGGGGGAGGATCAAAGGAAGCGTGCCGTTGGCACGCGCTGATGAAGCGCCGACACCGCTTGGGATCGCGGCTGGCGACGGCCGTCAACGAACAGTTCGGCGCGTTGCGGATGGCCTGCCAGTTCTTCCGCGCGATTCCCGCCGTTCCCAGGATGCCCCAGCGGCAGACCCCCGTGTGCATGTCCCGCGCCTCCTTTTCGATCATCCCCTCGGCCGATGGGCAGAATTAGCGGCCCCATTGTGATCTCCCCCCCAAGGTGCGTCAACCAGCTCGATTGCAGAAGGCCCGCGGCGGATGTTGCCGGAGCATCGGCACTGTATGCCAATCCCGCCAGGGACAGGTCTGCGGCATGGGACTCGTTTGTGTGGGCGTTCGCGGAGACTGTACCGAGTCTTGCCGGAGATTCGCCGGCTGACGAGGTGTGCAGCGACCCTTGCCGCGAAAACGGGACTCGTCCCTTTGTCGGCCGGGCCCCGGGTGTGAACGATGATTACCAATCGCCGCCCAGGGAAATGGTGATGGAGCGGTCGCCGCCGGCGATCGTCCCGGTCACCTGGACCTTGGAGCGGTCGTTCTCGTCGACGTCGGCCGTCAGGCCCACCGGCGCGAGGAGACGGCCGGCAGTCAGGAGAGCGTCGCCCGGCTAGCGGGCCGCGGCGGCCAGGGCGATCGCGCCGTGGAGGACGACCTGTTCGCCGAGGGCGGCCAGCCGGAGCGCAAACGACTCGCGGAGGGGCGGGAAGACGTAGCGGTCGACGTGCGCGCGGAGCGGGTCGAGGAACCGTTTCTCGCCGACGAGGGAGACGCCTCCGCCGAGGACGACGACGTTGGGCGCAAGGAGGGTGATCATTTGGGCGAGGGCCCAGCCGTAGACCTGGCAGGCGTGATGAAAAGCGCTCGCCGCGAGGGCGTTTCCCTCCTCGGCGGCCTCGGCCAGGATTTTCGCGGTCAGTCGCCGCGGCGCCCCCTCGCAGCGGCGGAGAAGATCGATCGCCGCGCTCGTCTGAGGATTCTGGGCGACTTGCCTCCGCGCTGCGTCCGCCATGCCCCAGCCACTGGCAAGCGATTCGACGGTCTGCCGGGCGGAGCGGCAGTCGAGGCCGGGGCGGAGGTGCCCGAGTTCGGCGGCCACGCCGCCGCCGCCCGGGTAGAGTGTGCCATCGATCACCAAGGCGCCGCCGATCCCGCTGCCGACGTTGCTGTAGAAGACGACGCGGCTTCCTTGCCCCGCCCCGAACCGGGCTTCGGCCAGGCCGGCGGCGTCGGAGTCGTTCACGAGCACGGTCGGCGGTCCCAGGGTCTCCTGGCACCATTGGACAAGTGGAAAATTTTCCCAACCGGCAACCTGGTGGCTGGTGATCGAGCGTCCCGCCGCGGCGTCGACCGGTCCGCCAAAACCCACGCCGATCGCTTCGACAGGGTGCTCGGCGATCAGCCGCCGGCCGGCTGCGGCGATCCGCTGCCGGATTCGCTCGGCGCCGAGGTCGGGGGCGACATCGAGGCGGACCAGATCGTCGAGGCGCCCGGCGCCCTCCGCGGCGACGGCAAGCTGGAGCTTCGTGCCCCCGATTTCGATGCCCAGATACATGGCGTGCGGAGGCGGCTTACAGGGACTTCTTGTCTTGGTTGAGCTGCTTGATGCGGATGTTGCGGAACTCGATCCGCGACCCGTGGCCGAGAAATCCGATGAATCCCTTCTCGTTGTGCAGTCCGGGATGCGGCCGTCCGTCCATCGTCTCGTTGATCTGGCTGAGGTCGGCGTCGACGATTACCTGGCCGTTCAGGGTGACCTTGATCTTCGGTCCATCGGCGCGGATTTCCTGGCAGTTCCACTCGCCGACGGGCTTCTGGTGGCCTTGCTTGCAGGGCACGACGCCGTAGATCGAGCCGTGGTACTGGTAGGGCTTGAGCTTGCCGGCGAACTGGCTGCCGGAATCGTCGAGAATCTGGATTTCCATGCCGTTGTAGGCGGCGTCGCCGGCCAGCGGCGCGCGGATGCCGACGCCGTTGTTGCCGTTGGGCTGGAGTTTGAATTCGAAGCGGAAGACGAAATCGGAATATTCCTTTTCGGTCATGAGCTTTCCGCCGGGGGCGCAGACGAGCACACCGTTCTCGGCGAAATAGCCTTTGACGTCGCCCTGCCAGCCTTTGAGCGTCTTGCCGTCGAAGAGGGAAACGAAACCTTCGGCCGTCTCCTGGTGGGAGAGTCCGCGGGGGGCCCCGGCGTCCTCGTCAGCGGCAATTGCAGCGGAGGCGAAGACAGAAATCAGAACAGCGGACAGAGCCAGTCGTGACATGGTTGCTCCTCGTGGAAAGAATTTCAGAGCCTCGGACTGATTTCCCCTATTCTGGCCAGGCCCGCTCG
>LSQX01225081.1_pt1 | contig 46027 bp, 50 predicted proteins | sample 654561 | NCBI WGS metagenome assembly LSQX01 (sample SAMN04489861, study PRJNA283612) | anaerobic digester metagenome | isolation source: 4 biogas reactors fed with cattle manure at either 37C or 55C with and... | place: Denmark: Kongens Lyngby | collected 2014 | reverse complement strand
ATGGATGATGTTTTTAATTTTGAAGAGTTGGTTGCTTGGGTAAAAAGAGTTGAAAAAGTTGAAAAAGATCCTATATTTTATTGTGAGCCAAAGTTTGATGGGGCAAGTTTAAACTTAATATATGAAAATGGAAAGCTCCTAAGGGCCATTACTAGAGGAGATGGGGAAGAGGGTGAGGATGTGACAAAAGCAGCCTATACCATTAGATCAATCCCACTTGAAATTGAGTATAAAGATAGCATTGAAATTCGTGGAGAGGTTGTCATTAGGGTTGATGATTTTGAAGAGATAAATAAAGACCGCCTAGCTAAAGGTGAGATAGTTTTTGCAAACCCTAGAAATGCCGCAGCTGGAAGTTTAAGACAGTTAGATACTTCAATAACTGCTAGCAGGAAGCTATTTTTTTACCCTTGGGGGATTGGAGAAAACACTCTTTCGCATCAGTTTTTAAGTCAAAAAATGGAGTTTGTATATGCTTTAGGGTTCATGAAACCTCCTAGTTTTATGCAAAGCCAAAACATTGAAGACGTGGAACAACTATATAAAAAGCTTGCAAATAGCAAAGAAGAGATTCCCATGATGATGGATGGAATGGTTGTTAAAATTGATAGGATTTTAGCCCAGGAAGAGCTTGGATATACAGTTAAAAGCCCTAGATGGATGGTTGCATATAAGTTTCCTGCAAGTGAGAAGATAACTAAGGTTTTAAGTGTTGAGCTTCAAGTAGGAAGAACTGGGGTTGTAACTCCAGTTGCAAATGTAAAACCTGTTGACATTGAGGGTGTTAGGGTTGAAAGAGCAACTTTACACAATTTTGATGAGATAAAAAGAAAAGATATAAGGGTAGGGGATTATGTCATTTTAATTAGAAGTGGAGATGTAATCCCTAAGATAACAAAGGTTCTAACTAATAGAAGAGAGGGGGAGCTTGAAGAGATTAAAAGACCAACAAGTTGCCCTGTTTGCAATGAAGAGTTATTAGATGAGGGGATTTTAATCAAGTGTCAAAACTTAAATTGTAGCGCAAGAGTTGTAAGAGCTATGATCCATTTTGCATCCAGAAAATGTATGGATATAGAAGGACTTGGGCAAAGGGTGGTTTTGCAGCTTTTTAATGAAGGAAAAATTGCTCAAATTGAAGATATTTATAGATTAAAAAAAGAGGATTTAGAGGGGCTTGAAGGGTTTAAAGATAAAAAAATCCAAAATCTTTTAAATGCAATTGAAGCTAGTAAAAACTCTAGTTTAGATAGATTTATTAATGCTCTAGGGATTGAGCATATTGGAGAGGTTGCAGCAAAGAAGTTGGCTTTTGCTTTTGGAAAGGAGTTTTTAAATGCAAAAGAAGAGGAACTTTTAGAGATTGAGGGCTTTGCTGGGGTAATGGCGCAGAGTGTTTTAGAGTTTAACAGAGTAAATTTTGAAAAAGTGAAAAACCTTTTGGGCATTTTAAACTTAGAGGTAAATGAACAAAAAACACTCAAAGATAGCTTTTTTGCAAATAAAAGTGTAGTTATTACTGGAAGTATGAGTAAATCTAGAGATGAGATTAAAAAAACACTTGAAGAGCATGGGGCTAGGGTAAATAGTAGTGTTTCTAAAAAGAGTGATTTAGTCATATATGGTGAAAATGCAGGTAGTAAACTTAGTAAAGCTTTAGAGTTTGGCATTGAAACTATGGATGAAAAGAAAATGTGGGTGCTATTAGATGAAGCAAAGAGTTGATACTCTTTTAGTAGAAAAAGGCTTTTTTCAAAGCAGAACAAAGGCTAATGAAGCCATAAAAAATAGGGAAGTTTTCATTGATAATGCTTTAGCTTTAAAGCCTTCATTGCTAATTGAAGATAGCGCAGACATAAAAGTTATAGCTAAAGATTCGTATGTAAGTAGGGCTGGAAAGAAGCTAAAATACTTTTTATTGGAACTTGGAGTAGATATTAATGGGAAAAAGTGTTTAGATATAGGCAGTTCAACTGGTGGTTTTACTGAAGTTTTGTTAGAAAATGGAGCTTTAAGCGTAGTAGCAGTTGATGTTGGTAAAGATCAACTTCATGCAAGTTTAAAAGACAATCCAAAAATAGTACTTTTTGAGCAGATGAATATAGTAGATTTTAAACTGCCCCATGAGATAGAGGTTTTAACTTGTGATCTATCCTTTACAAGTACCACTTCTTTTTTAAAACTCTTTGATGAATTTAAGTTTAAATATGGAATATTTCTTTTCAAACCTCAGTTTGAAGTAGGTAAAAATGCTAAAAGAGATAAAAAAGGGGTTGTTAAAGATCAAAACATGATAAAAAGGGCTAAAGAGTTCTTTGAAGATAGTGCAAAAAGTCTTAATTGGGAATTAATAGATAAAAAAGAGTCAATCATTAAAGGAAAAGAGGGAAATGCAGAATTCTTTTATGCATTTAAACGCGCATAAAGTTACATCTTTAGCCATTGGTTGTTTTGATGGAATCCATAGAGGACACCAGCAACTTTTAAGTAGGCTAGGAAAAGATGGGGCAATTTTTGTGGTAGATAAGGATGGGGCAAACTTAACTCCTGGAACAAAAAGGAGTGAATATTCAAAATATCCATGTATGTTTTACCATTTTTTAAAACTAAAAGATTTGACTGGAGAGGAGTTTGTTGAGCTTTTACAAAAACTTTTTCCAAATTTAAAAAAAATAGTAGTTGGGTATGATTTTAAATTTGGCGCTAATAGATCTTGTGAAGCAAAAGATTTAAACCATCTGTTTGATGGAGAGGTTGACATAATAAAAGAGTTCTGTTTTGATGGAATTTCAGTCCACTCTTCAATAATTAGAGAACTTTTAAAAGATGGAAATATTTTACAAGCAAATAGGCTTTTGGGAAGAGAGTATGCGATAATTGGGGATGTAGTGACTGGACAAGGACTTGGGAAGAGCGAGCTTTATCCAACTATAAATTTAAATGTAAAAAAATATCTTTTACCAAAAGAGGGAACTTACGCTACTAGAAGCAAAATTGGCGATAAGATTTATGAATCAGTTAGTTTTTTAGGAGTTAGAAAGAGCACTGATGGTGAATTTTCAGTTGAAACTCATATTTTAAATGAAGAGCTCAATGAGATACCTCCATATATAGAGCTGTTTTTTGTTGATTTTATTAGAGAAAATAGAAAATTTGAAGATCTAGCTAAATTAAAAGAGGCAATCACAAGCGATATTTTAAGTGCAAAAGAGGCTTTAAAAACTTGTAAAGTCTATTTTGATAGTAAGAATGAGTGCGAGTTTAACTACCTAGACCGGCCAGTTTAAACTGGCTGGCTTAAATCACTCAACGACTCCTCGTATGATTCTCTCTTCTCCTGCTTTGTCAAAAGAGATCGTGAGTGTAGTCTCTTTTTCACCCACTTCTAAAATGGCATACTGAGTTAGCCTTGGAAGGTCATAGGTGGTGGATGGCTGCTCTACAAAAAGAGCGCAATTATTGTTTGCTATAAACTCACCCTCATATATAAATGTTTTACTTTTAAGGTAGCTATTTGTGCTACTTCCTGAAAAGGTAAAATCACTTTCACACTTAGTTTTAGCAAAACCCTCACCAGTTCTATTGTCTAGTTTTGGAAAATAGATATTTAAGCTATCTTTACTAAGATTTAGCTCAACGCTAGTTGCAAAAGGTGCCATTTTTCCAACTTGGGCAACTTCGCCTTTAAATAAACCCCCTTCACTGACTGCTAAAGGAGATTTGGTAGCTTGGCAACCTGCAAAAACAGTTACAATAAGCAGTATCGCTGTAAAATTAAATAGTCTCATCATCTCTCCTTAATTACTTGGCTTTTGTTTAATGATGCCCTTGTAAGGCCCAACTTTATAATCCATTCTATCCTTGCCCTCATCTGGATAGGTTAGCTCTCCACCCTCTCCATAGTAGCCCATGACATCTTGGTCTGGTACTCTAACTCTTGTGTCTGGAAAGTCTACATTTCTATTGTATTTAATGGGTCTATAATGCTCATCCATATTTATAAATGCAGCTACATCATAAGCCTCTTTATCTGAAAGAATTGGACCTTGTGCAGATGAGCCTTTTGGCATTGAGTTTCTAATGAAATCAGCTGCTTTTAAAGTTCTATACATGCCAGCACCTGTATTGTATGTATCATCAGTCCCCCAAAGTGGCGGAGTTATATATCCATCCATTTTCCCATTGGCATCAAATCTTTTCTCGCCCTCACCATTTTCACCGTGGCAAGTTGCGCACATGCTCTCATAGACTGCTCTTCCATTTTCAACATCAGCTCTATTGTTGATAACCATTTTTCTATCAACTTTAAAAAGGCGTCTACCCTCGATTTTGCTAGCCCCTACTGGAACCCCTTGGCTTAGCCAGTGCATATAGGTTTGCATGGCCATCATTTCTTTGCTTGAAGCTGGAAGTTTATATCCATTCATGCTTCTTTCCATGCAGCCATTAATTCTTGCAGTCAAATCTCCCAATACATCCTCGCGGTTTCTATATTGAGGGAAGTGGCCAAAAGTACCCACAAAAGGTGCGCCATACTTAAAGGTTCCCGCCCCAAGATGACAGTTTGTACAAGCTCCATTATTTCCTGAATATCGCATATTTTTATCTTCAACCTCTGGTCCAATATGCCTCCATGTTGCAACCATTAATTGATAACCATACTCAACCATTTCACCATACTTGGTGTCTGGAACTATCGGTTTAGCATTCAGTGGATCCCAAAACGGATCACCCTCAAAAGCTGGAATAGCATAGTTTATGGTGCCATTTTCAACCTCATTGATGGTGACATCATCTAGCCACTCTATCTTTGGCTGCTTATAGCCCCTATCTCCACGCTCAGACAAAGTCCATGGTTCAAATGCAAAAGCCAAAGTAGTTAGAAAACTAAAAGCAACAACTACTGATGCAACTTGACGCATTTTCTCTCCTTTTTAGTTTTGTTATGTAATAATTATATATCTTTAATGTAAAGTTTGTGTAAAGTTTTGGACTATTAATTTAAGCTTTATCAAAGGATGTGCAATCTTCTCTTTTAAGTTTTATACAACTCTATTCATCATGATTTTTCTATCTTTTTTTGGCACTATCTACACCCTAAAGCAGATTAATGAAGCAGTTTTTAAAGAGTCAATTCAAAAACAGGTTGAATCAGCACTCTGGCAAGCTCAAGAGGCGATAGATTATAGAAAAAGAGCAGCGCTTTCTATCTCTTTGGCTCTTTCAAAATCACCCATGATTAAAGAGGCTTATATCAGTTCAAATAGGGAGATGATTTTTGAAAAAAGCGATGAATACATAAAACAAAGCCATGAACTTGGAGAGATAGATTTGCAGTTTCACACAAAAGATTTAAAAGCTTGGGCTAGAAGCTGGGATGAGGACTCATATGGGATGGAACTATCTAGCTTTAGAAAAGGCTTGGTTCATGTGAAGCAGAGCAAGGAGCCATATGTCTCAATAGAGCTTGGGAAAAGATTGAACATTAAAGCAATATCACCAATAATCATAAAAGATGAGTTTCTTGGTTCAGTTGAGGCGATAGTTGGGTTTGAGAGTTTGGAGAAGAGTTTAAAAGAGAAGGGGATAGACTTCATTGTTTTGCTAAATAGGGATCATTTAGAGATAGCGCAGTGGGAAAAAAGCAAGGAGAGGGCAGGAGAATATGTGATTGTGTGCCAAACTACAAAGGGAGATGAGTCTATTAGAAAGTTTGCCAAAGAGTCACTGTTTGATGATGGGTTTTTGGAGGATGGAGAGAGGGTGTATGGGTTTTTACCACTTTTTAATATAGATGCAACTCCTTTGGGATACTTTGGAGTTGCACTTAAAAAAAATGAGGTGAAACATAGACAGGTTAGGCAGGATGAGCCTATGCTATTAAGTCCAGATATAGTTGGATTGGATGAAGAGCTAGAGGGGATAGAGATAAGATGAAGATTCTTTTACTTGAAGATGATTTTGCATATAAAGAGTCAATTACTGAGTATTTAAACTCTCTTGGGTATGAGGTTGATGATTTTGATAATGGCGATGAGGCACTAGATGCAATCTTTAAGAAAAATTTTGACCTCCTTCTTTTGGATATTAGGGTTCCAGGAAGCGATGGGTATGAGGTAGTTAAGACAATAAGAGAGTATGAGATTTTCACTCCAGTTATATTCATAACATCGCTTACTGATATACAGAATTTAAGCTTAGGGTATGAGCTTGGATGCAATGATTATATAAGAAAACCTTTTGCACTAAAGGAGTTAAAATATAGAGTTGCTCAAGCTTTGAAAAATAAGGCAGGGGTAGAAAAAGAGAAGATAGACTTAAGTAGTGACTACTGCTTTTGCATAGATGAGTATAGGCTTTTTAAGGGGAGTGAAGAGATTAAACTCTCCAAAATAGAGCAGAAGCTTCTTCATCTACTAGCTACAAATATGGGAATAGTTTTAAGTAGTGAAATCATTGGGGAGTATGTTTGGGGGAGTGAAGAGTATAATGCAACCGATGTTAGAATGGCCATTAAAAAATTAAGAGATAAGACAGACAAAGAGTTAATAGTAAACTATAGAGCTCAAGGCTATGGAATTGAAAAAAGAGACTAAGCACTCACTCTCTTATGCTTTTTTATATACCCTTGTCACTCTATTTATAGTTTCTATCCCTATATTTGCCTATCTTGCACTATCTATAGAGTATTCAAAATACAAACAAGAGCAAGAGCTCATTAAGTACGCTGATGAGTTGGAGCAGATAATATATAAGATACCAAAGGAGACTAAGGTTTTTGTATTTCCAAGGTCTTTACTATATAGAAGTGCGATTTTGGATAGTGGAAATAGGGAGATTTTCTCTTTGCTAAAAGATGAAAAGATACCAAAAGCACTAGGTGTAGAGACAAGCTTTAAAAGATTAGTCTACAAGCAAGAGCTTTCAGCCAACCTATTGAGTGCAAAATATTTGATTGTGACTAGAGAGCTGTCCTATAAAGAGGTTTTTTTAAACACCTTTATGCTCATTGCCATAGTTGGGTTTTTCGTATTTGGGTTTTCACTTTTGATTTTAGTAAAAAGTAGTGAACCCTTTAGAGAAGCTGCAAAGCAGATGGATAGATTCTTCAAGGATGCAATGCATGAGCTTAAGACTCCTCTTGGAGTGATAAAGATAAATTTAGAGATGCTATATGAGGAGTTTGGAGAGAAAAGAGCCCTAACTAGAGCTAATTCGGCTCTAGTTTCACTCTCAACAGTTTATGAGGATATTGAGTATCTCATAAAACATAAAAGAGTTGAATACGCTAAGGAGATAATCGATTTTAGTGGGTTTTTGGAATCAAGGGTGGATCTTTTTAAAGACTTGATAAGCATCAAGAAATTAAATCTTCAACTAAATATAAAGAGCGATATTTCACTCTATATGAACCGACAAGAGCTTCAAAGAGTTATTGACAATACCCTTTCAAATGCGATTAAATATACTCCATCTGGCGGGCAGATAAAGGTTAGTTTATATAAAGATGAAGAGAGTACGATTTTTAAGGTTGAAGATAGTGGAGTGGGGATAGAAGATAGCAAAGATATCTTTCAAAGATACTATAGGGGAGATGCCATAAAGGGTGGTTTTGGCATTGGGTTAAATATAGTTAAGAAAATTTGTGAAAAGAGTGGGATAGTGCTAAAAGTTGACTCTAAGGTAGGCAAGGGGAGTAGTTTTTGCTACACTTTCACTTAAGCTAATAGGAGGTTTTATTGGATAAGGTTTTTTCTAAAGCTATTAAAAAACAGTTTGAATTTGATGATTTGGTTGCTACGGTATTTGATGATATGGCAAGCAGATCAATCCCTTTCTACAAGGAAAATATTGAATTAATCACTACTTTTTTATCATCTTTTTTAAATGAAGGCGCTAAGGTTGCTGATTTAGGTTGCTCAACTGCTAGCACTCTAATAGCTCTTAGCAAAAAATGTAATTTTCCATTAAAGCTTTTAGGGGTTGATAGCGCTAAATCTATGATTGAGATTGCAAAATCTAAAGCAAAAGCATATGGAGTTAAAATAGAGTTTTTACAAGAAGATATACTCTTAAGCAGTTTTACAAAATGTGACGCGGTGATAGCAAACTATACTTTGCAGTTTATTAGGCCTCCTAAAAGAGCAGTTTTGGTTAAAAAAATCTATGATTCATTGAATGAAAATGGAGTCTTTATATTTAGTGAAAAGATTTTATATAATGAAAATAGACTAGATAAAATAATGATAGATTACTATTTAGATTTTAAAAAAAGAAATGGATATAGTGAATTTGAAATATCTCAAAAAAGAGAAGCCCTTGAAAATGTGCTAATACCTTATAGTGAAAAAGAGAATTATGAAATGGTGCTAGAAGCTGGTTTTAACAGAGTTGAAACAGTTTTCAAATGGGCTAATTTTGCTACATTTGTAGCTTTTAAAACTTAATTAAAAAGCTCTGGCTTTCTTTTTTTAAGTTGGCTTACAACTCCTATTATCTCATCAACTCCCATCTCTTCATCACTCTCTTCATTTTCAAAGAAAAAATCTATCTCTTTAATGTAAGCTTTACTAGCAGCTTCTAAGTTCTCTTTTTTAACCCCAGCAAAAAACAGCATAGCATTTAGCATATCTGTAACCATTGCGGCTAATTCTTCAACTTCAAGTTCATTACTCATCGCTCTTTTGCTCCTTTTTCATTAAATTTTTAATTTGTCCTAAAACCCTTTCGTAAATAAAACTATCTTTAAAGCCAGGAAGCACTCCTCCACTTGCATTTGGATGACCACCGCCACCCGCAATCTCTTTGGCTATTTTGCTCACATCCACCTTTCCATTAGATCTAAAGCTTACAGTTTTTCTTGAAGTTACATCCATGAAAAAATCAAAATCAGGATTTTTAACTAAAAAATCATTCCCAACTACTGAAACATTTCCTACATTGTAGGTGAGTATTCCCTTGTATCCGTTGTAGATTACACTCATTTTATCTTTATATCTAGAAAGAAGTGAAACCATATGTTTTGAAACTAAATTGCTTAATGTATCATTTGGTAAATCTTTTTGAAAATATCTCTTTTTCATTGAATGCAAAGCATCTTCAAGCGCAATATGAGGCTCTTTTTCTTCAAAATAGTCAATCGAACTACTTAAAAGCTCAAGCAAATAGTCGCTATTTGCCTTATCAAACATAATTCTATTTATCTCTTTTGCAGTTGCAATCATGCCAAGAGCCACCTTGCCAAGTTCAAAATCTTCATCTTTATCAAGCCAAATATCCACAGCATTTACAACTTTTGCAAATTTTTCAAGCTTTAAATCTTCCCCATAAATAGAAGAGAAAAAATCATAAGTTATCTTTGTTGCTGATCTTGAGTCGTCTAAAAAGTACCACTTAAACTCTTCATATGAATCTTCACCGCTTTTATGATGGTCAAGAAGTAAAATTCTAGCTTCACTTGAAGCATTTTGTAGTTCATTTTCAAACTGTTCGCACTGTTTTGTTGTTATATTTAAATCTGTAATTAAGATAATATTTTTTTTCGCTTTTCTCTCTTCTAGCTCTTCTAAAATCTCTCCAAAGCGCTCTTCTATCTCTTTTCCATAGTTTGAATTATAAAAACTTATATTTTTAAAATAGTGTTTTGTTATAAATTGACAACCATACCCATCTAAATCTGTATGAGATAGATGAAATATATGATATTCACCCATTAAATTCCTTTAATTAAAATTCTTTAAGATCAATTGAGCCTAACACTTCAAAAGAGACGCTAGGATCAATCTCTGCATGGCTTAAAACTACAACTTCTAATCCAAATTTTTCAAAAATATCCACTAAAGATTTTCTTAAAAGTGGATCAACTATAAGCACAACAGGAGCCACGCCTTGATTTAAAATCCTTTGTGCTTCGCCTGTTACCGTTTGAACTAAACTATTTATCTGCCCAATGCTTAGCATTAAATCTCTTGAATTATCTCTTTGCTTTAACGCATCTAAAAGTTTTTGCTCACTATCAGTATTGAAAGTTAAGAGTTTTAATCCATCTTCATCTTTATAAAGTTTAGTTATAACTCTTGCTAATTTGGATCTAACTTGCTCTACAATAATGTCAACATTTTTAGTTACTTCTGCTACATCACTAATTGTTTCTAAAATGGTAAGCAGATCTTTTATTGGAATGTGCTCATGAAGAAGTGCTTTTAACACCTTTTGAATAAGCCCAACATTTGCAACTTGCAAACAATCTTCCACAACAACAGGGTAATCTTGTTTTAATTTATTTACTAAGTTTTGTACCTCTTGTCTTGTTAAAAGCTCCTCAGCATACTTTTTAACAAGCTCACTCATATGGGTAGATATGACTGTTGCTGGATCAACTGCAGTGTATCCTTTTATGATTGCATCTTCTTTTAACTCTGGTTCAATCCATAGCGCATCTAGCCCAAAAGCAGGCTCTTTTGTAGGCATTCCTTCAATCTCATCAGTCACAAGCCCGCTATCCATAGCTAAAAATTTATCTGGGTAAATTTCACCCTCTCCAATCTCTATTCCTTTTAATTGAATTTGATAATGATTTGGGTTTAAATGAAGATTATCTCTAATTCTAACTTGAGGCATTAAAAATCCAAAATCTTGAGCTATCTTTCTTCTCATGCTTCTTATTCGCTCAAGCAAGTCCCCACCTTGATTTGGATCTGCTAATTTAATTAACTGATACCCTAAATCAAGCTCAAGTATCTCAAGTTTTAAAATATCCTCAAGTGCACTCTCTTCCTCTTTTCTTATCTCTTCTTGACTCTTTTTAGGTGGTTTTCTCTCCTCTTTCTCCTCTTTTTCAGCTTTGGGGAGTGGCTTTAAAAGATTTAAAACCATATGTCCCTCTTTGGTTTGCTTCATAAGATACCCAATTGATAAAAAAGTGATACCTACAAAGCCAAGAGAGAGTGTTGGAAGTCCTGGAACTAGAGCAAAAATGAGTAGTATAAATCCAACAATAAGCAAGGTTTTATGCTCATCTAGAAGCTGAGTTATAGCTCCTTCAGCAAAGTTTGTCTCCTCTTTACTAGCTCTAGTAATGATAATGCCAGTAGCAGTTGAAGAGATGAGAGCTGGAAGTTGCGAAACTAAGCCATCTCCAATGGTTAAAAGGGTGTAAGTTTGAGCGCTTGTAGCTACATCTAAATCATTTTGAAAAATACCAATTAAAAAACCACCAATTATATTTACAATAGTAATGATGATTCCAGCTACCGCGTCACCCTTTACAAACTTACTAGAACCATCCATAGCCCCATAAAAGTTTGCTTCTTGAATGATATTTTCTCTTCTTTCCCTAGCTGTTTTCTCATCAATTAATCCAGCATTTAAATCAGCATCAATTGCCATCTGCTTTCCAGGCATTGCATCAAGAGTGAATCTTGCTGCAACTTCTGCAACCCTAGTTGAGCCTTTTGTGATAACCATGAAGTTAATTAAAACCAGTATTGTAAAAACGACAATACCTATGACATAGTTTCCGCCCACTACAAACTGCCCAAAACTAGAGATGATGTCACTTACCGCGTCAGGCCCCTCATGCCCTTTGCTTAGAATCATCCTTGTAGTTGCAATATTTAGTGCTAATCTAAAAAGTGTGATTATCAATATTAGTGTTGGAAATGTTGTTAAATCTGTTGGCTTTGGAATGTAGAGTGAAATCAAAATAATCAAAACAGATATTGCTAAAGAGATAGTTAAGAAAAAATCAAGCACACCACTAGGAAGTGGGACTATGATGATTGCGACAATCGCCAAGATAAAGGCGACAATTGTCAAATCTTTCGCACGAATAATAGGCTCAAGATATGGAGCAATTAGCGCTAAAATATTTCTTTTAGATTTAGCCAAATAAAGCCCCTATCTTTTTAAAACATCTTCAAGCGTCATGCTATCTAAAAAATCATCAATTTTTGTTTGAAGCTTATTAAAAATTGGCCAAATTTTGCAAAATTGAGCATTTTTGCTAGGGCAACACTCAGGTGAAGGAGTGCACTCAAAGACGCTAGTTGGCCTCTTTTCAGCAGACTCAATAATCCTTTTTATAGTAATATTTCTAGACTCTGGCGCAAGCATAAAGCCTCCATGAGCACCTTTAAAAGAGTTTAGTATGCCCTCTTTAGCAAGCCCTTGTAAGATTTTTGCTAAAAAACTTTTAGATATCCCAAGCTGGGTTGAGAGTGTTTCAACATCTTGAGGGGAGTCTTTTTGGGCGATCATTATAATTGATAGTAAAGCATATTCGCTAGCTTTAGTTAAAAGCATAATTTAACCTCTTAAATTTAAATAGGACTATTATAGTACTAAATTTTCTCTGCAACTATGTTTAAACCTTCAAAAGCCCTATTCAGCAAGAATTATGTTTTTTTTGATATTATAACGCTTCAAAATTACCAATCAGGAGGTCATCATGGCTTTAGATTCGGCGAAAAAACAAGAGATTGTTTCAAAATTTGCCAGGAAAGAGGGAGATACAGGTTCTCCAGAGGTTCAAATAGCTCTACTTACAAATAGAATCACATATTTGACAGAGCATTTAAAAACAAATAAAAAAGATCACTCTTCAAGACTTGGGCTTTTAAAGTTAGTTGGTAGAAGAAAGCACTTAATGAAGTATTTGAAGAAAAAAGATTATACTCGTTTTTCTGAAATCGTAAGCGAGCTTGGCTTAAGAGACAAATAATCACTGTTGGCGGTACTCCGCCAACTCCACAAAACAAACTTTCTACAACCCCTTTTTTTTTAAATCTTCTTACTAATTTTTTATAATATCATTTAGCCATTGTTTATCAGATGTTTTATACGGTTTTTCGTATATTTACATAAAAATTGTGTATTTATTATTGTAAATTCGTATAAATATGATAGAATATAAGCTTTAAAGTATGTTTTTGATGGTTTTTTAATTAATTTAAGATATACTTACAAAATGAAAACAAAAGATATTTTCAATCTACTACATAATGCGGTAGAGTCAAAACATTTTGGTAAAAAGATAAGTCAAAAAGAGATGGCGGAAAATTTAGGTGTCTCAATGAGGACATATCAAGATTGGAAACTAGGAAACTCCGAACCCCAAGCCGTAAAAGCTATCATGAAGATGCTTTGTGAGCTTGATGAAGAAGATGTTTCATATGTTTTAAAAAGAATTTGCCGAGGACTAAAGGAGTCAAATGAATAGTCTTACGAAGAATGAGAGAAAATGTCTTGATGAGCTTTTTGATTCTCTTTATCCCCCTAAAAATACCCTTTTAATGAGATTTTTTAAAAAACTTTGTCTGCTTCTATCTTTCAAAAAATATTTTAATAAACCCTGAAATAAACTTTAGCCTAACTGGCTCAAGTTTATTTATCTTCTTTATATTATGTTTGCTATTGACATCATCACACTCAATTTAGTATAATACTCTTAGCAATCAAAAAGGAAGAGTGCTAAATGCCACAAATTAGTAAAAGAGATTTAATTTTAGATTCAATCATAAAAGCTTACTTAGAAGAGAATCTTCCAATTGGCTCAATGGAGCTTGGCATTAGAATGGAAGAGATGATTCCAGCTTCTACCATTAGAGTCTATTTTAAAAAACTCTCACAAGAGGGGGCTTTAACTCAGCTTCATGTAAGTGGAGGAAGAGTTCCAACAAAATCTGCAATGCAAGAGTATTGGAGAGAAAAAATTGATGTTAATAAAACTATTTTTTTAAATGATGAGATTAAAAAAATTGTAAATGAATACAATATATACTGCCTTGTAAATAGAGTAAAAGATTTAAGATTAGAAGAGATTATAAATGTAGAAAATAGGTTTTTACTTCTACTTTTAGGTGAAGAGTTTTTGGTTTTAAAGTATCAAGAACCAGTGTTTAGATTCTTAACAAGTTTGATAGGTGCTTCATTAAAGGAGTTAGAGAGTATTTGTAAACAAGTTGGACTTTTTGAATTAAGCGATAAAGCTTCTAGGATAAGTGGTGTTGATATTTTGTTAAAAGAGGGAGAGATGAGCATATATGAAGTTACAAAAGAGTCAAATAATAATAAAAATTTTACTCTTTTTTTAAATCCTAATTTCCCTGCATCTCTTAGTGATGGACTCTATTTTGAGGATCTTTTACCAGAGGGGTACATGGCTTTAAAACAAAAAGCAAGCTTTAAAGGCGAAGAGGCTGAACTGTTTTGCCTTGGGGATTTATATGTTGATTATGAGCAGTTTTTAAATGAGATTAAGGAGAGTTCATGAGTGAAAAAGAGCTAAATGAAGAGGAAATTTTAGAAGCTTCACAAGATGAGATAGCAGCTAATAGCGAAGACTCAAATGGTGAAGAGATAGCTAAATTAGAAGAAAAAATAGCCCAGCTTGAAGATAGATATTTAAGAGCTAATGCTGAGTTTGAAAATTTTAGAAAAAGATTGGAAAAAGAGAAAATGCAAGCTATCTCTTATGCACACGAACAGTTTGCAAAAGATTTGCTACCAGTTATTGATACTTTAGAGATTGCATTAACTTCTAGCAAAGATAGTGAAAATAGTGAAAAGATACTTGAGGGAATCTCTTTAACAATTGATCAATTTTTAAAATGTTTTCAAAAGCATGGAATTGAAGCAATTAGTACAGATGGAGAGTTTGATCCTAATGTTCATGATGCAGTTATGCAAGTTGAAAGTGAGGATCATAAAAATGGTGAGATAGTTCAAGTTCTCCAAAAAGGCTACACCATTAAAGATCGGATTTTGCGACCTTCTATGGTTAGCATTGCAAAATAAATTATTGAAAGGAAAAAAATGGGAAGAGTAATAGGAATTGACCTTGGAACAACAAACTCATGTGTTGCTGTTTATGAAAGAGGAGAGAGTAAGGTAATTACGAATAAAGAGGGGAAAAATACAACTCCCTCAGTAGTTGCTTTTACTGATAAAGGTGAGGTTTTAGTGGGAGATACAGCAAAAAGACAAGCTGTAACAAACCCAGAAAAAACTATCTATTCCATTAAAAGAATTATGGGGTTAATGTGTAATGAAGAGGCTGCTAAAGAGGCTAAAACAAGACTTCCATACTCTATTGTAGATAGAAATGGAGCTTGTGCGATTGAGATTGCAGGGAAAGTTTATACACCCCAAGAGATAAGTGCTAAAGTTTTGATGAAGTTAAAAGAAGATGCTGAGGCATTCTTAGGTGAGCCTGTGACTGACGCAGTAATTACAGTTCCAGCTTATTTTAATGATGCTCAAAGAAAGGCAACAAAAGAGGCAGGAACTATTGCAGGATTAAATGTTTTAAGAATTATAAATGAACCAACTGCCGCAGCTCTTTCTTATGGGCTTGATAAAAAAGAGGCTGAAAAGATTGTAGTTTATGACTTTGGTGGTGGTACATTTGATGTTACTGTTTTAGAGACTGGAGATAGTGTTGTTGAAGTTTTAGCAACTGGTGGAAATGCGTTTTTAGGTGGAGATGACTTTGATAATAGGCTAATTGATTGGTTGATTGATGAGTTTAAAGATGCAAATGGAATCGATCTTAAAAATGATGTTATGGCTCTTCAAAGACTCAAAGAGGCTGCTGAGAATGCGAAAAAAGAGCTCTCTTCTGCTAGTGAAACTGAGATAAATCTTCCATTTATTACAGCTGATGCCTCTGGTCCCAAGCACTTAGTTAAAAAACTTACAAGATCTAAATTTGAAAGTATGATTGAAGATTTAGTTGAAGAGACAATTAGCAAAATCAATTCAGTTGTTAAAGATGCAGATTTAAGTAAAGATGAGATTCAAGAGATAGTTATGGTTGGTGGCTCAACTAGAGTTCCGCTTGTTGGAGAAAGAGTAAAGGCTGCGTTTAATAAAGAGTTAAATAAATCTGTAAACCCTGATGAGGTAGTTTCAATGGGAGCTGCCATACAAGGCGCTGTAATTAAAGGGGATGTAAAAGATGTTCTTTTGCTTGATGTTACGCCACTTAGCTTAGGGATTGAAACTTTAGGCGGAGTTTTAACTAGAGTTATTGAAAAAGGAACAACAATTCCTGTTAAAAAGACTCAAACTTTCTCAACAGCAGAAGATAATCAACCAGCAGTTACCATCCATGTTTTACAAGGTGAAAGAGAGTTTGCAAGAGATAATAAATCTTTAGGACAATTTAATCTTGAGGGCATTCCTCCAGCGCCAAGAGGTGTTCCGCAAATTGAGGTAGTTTTTGATATTGATGCAAATGGAATTTTAACTGTTTCAGCAAGTGATAAAGCTACAGGAAAAGCTCAAGAGATTAAAATTACTGGAAGTTCAGGGCTAGATGAAGCTGAAATTGAGAAAATGGTAAAAGATGCAGAGCTTCATAAAGAGGAAGATAAAAAGCGAAAAGAGGCAGTTGATGCTAGAAATCAAGCTGACTCGCTAGCTCATCAAACTGAAAAATCTTTAAGTGAGATAGGTGATGCAATCTCGGCTGAGGATAAGAGCACAATTGAGAGCGCCTTAAATGCTCTAAAAGAGACGCTAAAAGATGAAAATGCTACAAAAGAGCAGATAGATGAGAAGGTAAAAGCCTTAACAGAAGCTAGCCATAAATTAGCAGAAGCTATGTATAAAAAAGATCAAGATGGAGCAGGAGCAGGCGGTGGCGCAGACAAAAGCGCTAAGAAAAGCGACGATGATGTAATTGACGCTGAAGTAGAATAAGAGTAAGTCGCCAGTGGCGACTTACCTACTCAATGTGAAGTTTCTCTTTAAAGTGTTTATCTACATCAAAAAATAGTTCCCCATTTGAATTTCTAAATGTAAGTTTTGAGTTATTTAACTCTTTTATATTTTTTAACCCCATTACTGAGAGTAAAACCTTCATGCTTTTCATAAGATTTTTATGATAATTTCCTATTCTTTCTCCATTTTGAGTAACTAAAAATGATGCTCGTTTTTTTGGATCTTGTGTTGCCATCCCAACTGGACACACATGTGAGCCATATCCTGAACAAACCCTAGCTCTAATGCACCCTCCACTCATCATAAAACCTCTAGCTATCCCAACCGCGTCTGCTCCCATACAAAGCGTAATTATTGCATCATCTGGAGTCAAAATTTTCCCACTAGCTATGATTTTTATCCTATCTCTCAGCTTGTACTCTGTGAGTAGATAATTTAGTATATATAAGGCATTATTTGTTGTAAGACCTATTGGCTCCATCAGCTCTAGTGGGGCAGTAGCACTTCCCCCCTCGCCACTATCAACACTTATAAAATCTGGCAGATTTTTGCCTTCTTTTGCTCTATTTGCAATCTTTTCTACCAAATCTTTTACAGATAGATAATCAGAAATGACAATTTTAAATCCAACAGGTTTTTGTGAGAGAGTTTGAAGATTTTCAACAAAATCTAGTAACTCTTCTATGGTTCTTGCGTGTGGAAATCTATTTGGAGAGGCTATATCCTTCCCCTCAGGCACTCCTCTATAATATGCTACATCAGCAGTAACTTTTTTGCCAGATAGTTTTCCACCAGTTTGCTTTGCCCCTTGGGCTATTTTAATCTCTGTCATGCGGCAAAACTTCATAACTTTTTGGTACCTTAGTGGATCAAAATTTCCATCTCTATCTCTTACCCCATAAAGCCCAGAGCTCATTTGAAAGATGATATTTGGAATATCTTCTGGCACTTCTTTTGGAAAAGCCTCAAGTGGAGCATTCCAGTTTACTCTAAAGAGTATGTGCGTATCTTTATCGTATAGATATGTATTTTGTGTTTTTTTATTTAAAAGGATAGTTCTATACCATTTTAAAGCAACTTTTTGATTGAAAAAGAATAACCCCAACTTATGAACAAATTCAGCCAAAGCACTACTTTTTACAATCTCTAAATAATCACTATTATTTAAGTCTGGTTTATGTGTATAGATATGATTTGATGTAAGTGAGCCTTCTCCTATGTTGATAGTAAGCTTGCTAGAGGCTCCTGCTAAGCTAAAAGCTCTTACAGCTTCAGGTGAGAGTGAACCATCACTCATGGCTGAACGGATAATGGGTGAAAAAGATTTAAAAGGAATCTCCCTCTCTTCTCCAAAAGTGACACTCATATCTTCCTCTACTTCATCTTCATTTAAAACTGTATTTGCATGTTTTATGATGATTCTTGAGCCATCAAATGGTTGAGATACTGAAAAAGATTGAAAGTTTGGAACATCTTTAGCAGCTTTATAAACCCAATCAACTTTATCTTTTGATTGATAAAAAGTCTCTTCAGCAAAATATTGCCTTAGTGGCTCTCTTAATGCTTCAAAAAGATACCTAAAACGACCAATTACTGGATAGTTAATGAGCAAGGAGTGCTTTCTTTGAACAAATTTGTCATAAACCCAAAGCATAAGTATAAAGATGACAAAAAGAAGAATAAAGATTTCTAAAAAATCAACAAAAAAACCCCAAACAGAGTGAGCAAGTTGCATCGGTAGCCTTTTTGAAAAATTGGTACCATTTTAGCTTCTCTTTTATAAAAGCTTTATATAATCTATTGCCAAAAAATATTTAATCAAAGTTTATAATTTATCGATACAATAAATATAAAAAAAGGTTACATTTTGAAACTACTCTTTTTGCCATTTTTTCTATCCACTCTGCTTTTCTCACAAACTTTAACTAATGAAGAAGCTTTTAAAGCCAATATTTCTCAAAATGAGAATGGGGTTGAGGTTAGCATTAGTATTGGTGAGAATATCTTTTTATATGAAGAGGAGATAGATATATCTTTAGTTAAGCCTGAACTTAAAAGTTTAAATCCCTTCATAAACTTTCCTAATCCAGAAAAATTTGATAACTATTTAGTCTATTTTGATGAGTTTAAAGCTTTAGTTCCTTGGAGCGTCCTATCTAAGCTTGGCGTAGAAAAGGGTGATTTTTTTGAGGTAAAACTCTCTTGGCAAGGGTGTTCAAAACAAGGTTTTTGCTATCAGCCAATGAATTACAATGTGGGCTTTAATGAGATAGGAAAAAACTCAACCACTCTTTCAGAACATGATGCTATCGCACAAAATCTTTTAGAAAAAGGATTTTTGTGGGTTATTGTTAGTTTTTTTGGGTTTGGATTGCTTTTATCTTTAACACCTTGTCTTTTTCCAATGATACCCATACTCTCTTCCATCATAGTTTCCCACGGTGGAGAAAAATTAGGTAGTAAAAAAGGATTTTTCCTAGCCTTAACTTATGTTTTATCTATGGCAATTGCTTATACCATAGTTGGAGTTTTAGCAGGGCTTTTTGGGGCTAATATGCAGGCTTTGTTTCAAGTTCCATGGATTATATGGCTATTTAGTTTAGTTTTTGTAGCTTTATCTTTATCTATGTTTGGTTTTTATGAACTGCAAATGCCAAGTTTTATTACCAAAAAACTCTCATTTGCAAGTGATAAAAAAGATGGGATTGTAGGTGTTGCTATAATGGGTTTTTTATCTGCTTTAATAGTTGGACCATGCGTGGCTGCGCCGCTAGCTGGAGCGTTGCTTTACATTGGCCAAAGCGGAGATGCACTTTTGGGAGGAGTTGCACTATTTGTAATGAGTCTTGGTATGGGGCTGCCACTTTTGTTAATAGGCGCGTCAGCTGGCAAATTGCTACCAAAACCAGGTCCTTGGATGGATGCTACAAAAGCATTTTTTGGCATAACTCTTTTAGCTTTAGCTATTTGGATGCTAGATAGAGTCATTCCTTCTCATATTTCACTAATGCTTTATGGAGTTTTAGCTCTATTTACTTCAGTTTATATGGGTGTGCTTGAGAGAGCAAAAGAGGGCGGTTGGTGGAGGTTTTTAAAAGGAGTTGCACTTTTAATTTTAATATATGGCATATTTTTAATTGCTGGAGGAGTTGCAAAAGGAGAAAATCCTTTAAATCCACTTGAGCCTTTTAGTCTAAAAGCGGAGTTTGTACAAAAAGATAGTTTAGGGTTTGAGTATATAAGCTCAGTCAAAGAGCTAGAAGAGAGAGTTAAAAAAAGTAAAAAACCTGTAATGGTTGATTTTTATGCTTCTTGGTGTGTTAGCTGTAAAGAGCTTGAGAATATAACTTTTAAAGATGAGATTGTTAGTAGAAAGCTTAATGAAATGGAGCTTTTGAAGGTAGATGTTACAAAAAATAGCAGTGATGATAAAGAGTTGCTTAAAAAATTTAATCTTTTTGGACCTCCTGGGCTTATATTTTACAAAGGTGGGGAGGAGTTAAAAGAGTTGCAAATAGTTGGATTTATTAAGGCTAAAGAGTTTAGTGCTCATTTAGATAGAGTTTTAAAAGAGTAAAAATGGATGTTTTAATTGCAATTGATGCTCCAAATCTTTTAAATGAAAAAGCTTTTATAAAGCATTTAAAAAAAGAGGGATTAGAGTACTTAAAAGAAGAGGAGGGGATGGTATTTAGCGGGAAAAGCTCAACTCCTGTGATGAATACAAGGGCTTTCATCCTTGAAGTTGTGAAAAGAGCTTTGGAAAAATCTCCAGCAAAGTTTTGCAATATGGTTTGTGTGATTGGTGAAAATGAGATGGAGAGTTATGGTTTTGATTTAAAAACGATGGAGTTTAAAGAGTTAAAATGAGTTTAGAAAAAATTTTACTTGAAGCAGGAGAACTACTAAAAGAGGGTTATTTTGGAGAGTTTGAAACTTCTTTTAAGGGCGAGTCGGATTTAGTTACTACATATGATCTTTTAATCGAAGAGTTTTTAACACCAAAATTAAAAAAGCTCTATCCAAATGATGAGATAGTTGGGGAAGAGAGCTTTAAAAAAGAGATTTTTCCTGAGAGTGGAGTATTTATTGATCCAATTGATGGAACTACAAATTTTGTGCATAGACACCCTTTTGTTGGGATTTCTGTTGGGGTCTGGAGAGATGGAGAAGGTGCTGAGGCGGGAGTTTATAATCCAATTTTAAATGAGTTGTATTATGCAAAAAAAGGAAATGGTGCATTTTTAAATAAAAGAAAAATCTCTGTTAGTAAAACTAACTCTTTAGTAGAAGCACTAATTGCAACTGGATTTCCATATACAAAAAATAGCTCAAAAGAGGATTTGGGTTTTGTGATAAACTCCATGTCTAGGACTTTACCAAAGATAAGAGACATAAGAAGATTTGGATCTGCAAGTTTGGATCTTTGTTTAGTTGCAAGTGGAAAGCTAGATGGTTTTTATGAGATAAATTTAAAACCATGGGATGTTGCTGCTGGAGCTTTAATATTAAAAGAAGCTGGGGGAGTTTTCACAACTTTAGGGGGTAAAAAATATAGCATGAACTCCAGAGTCATCATAGCTAGCAATGGATTGTTGCAAGAGAAATTAGTTGAAAATATTGGGTTTTAAGCTCTTTTAAACATTTTTCTAATTTTTAAAAGTCCTAATTTCATTCCACTATATTTCATAATTTTTGCTAGCAGTTTCCATCTATCTTTTTCATAGCAAGGATTTGGACATTTTCTGCAACTAGGCTTCTCTTCATGTGGGCAAGCCTCAAGTCTTTCAAGCGAGTAAAAAAGAGTATTATGGCAAACTTCACAAAGAGTTAAGGTTAAAGGGTTAAACTCTTCACCTTTATACTTTAACTCATATGTTTTTTCAATTTTTTCTTCATGCTTATCATCACAATATATTTTTATAAACTTTGCAACAGTTAGCGCGTCGTGATAAAATTTTTCTGGTTTCATCTTTTACTCCATTTGTAACTATCTTCTTTTGTCAAAATGTAAAATAATTTTTTCTTATCTCTCCAAGCATCTAGCACCATGCCTTCTTCTATGTCGCACCCTTTACAAGTTAAAACTACCGCGCTATGCTCTAACAGGGAGTCTTTATTTGCAACTACAATTATCATATCAAGCTCATTTACAAAAGAGCTTAAATGTCCATACAAATCATGCGCATAGTGCCAACACAGGCCTCTTTTGCTTAAATTTAAATTTACAAGCAAGTTATGAAATCTAGGATTAAAACTAGAGCCATAACTTTTTTTGAGTTTTAGTGTCTGCTCTATGGCTTCTTTTTGTATTAAAAGAGCTTCATTTTTTGGTGCACCTAAATTCTCTAAATAAGAGGATAGAGAAACAGTAACTTTGGGTTCTTTTAAAGAACAGCTTGTAAATAATAGTGCCAAAAAAAGTAGTAAAAGTCTTTGACTCAACTCAAGCCTTTATTCTTTCTCCCTCAGTTATGAAAAAAGCTCCAACTCTGCCTAAAGCTTTCATATCTACTTTTAAATTCTCATTTATGATCAAATCATCAAAATAGACACTTAAAAGGTTTAAAAATATGGGCAAAGTAGGGCTACCTTCAATCTCATAACTATCTCTAAAAGTAGCAAAATAGGCTGCATGAACTCCTTCTATGATTGGAGGGAAGTCTGGATTTACTCTTTTAGTGGGAATGTTAAACTCTTCTATTTCGCTACTATCTTTTGACAAAGATGTAGCACTTTTACTAATAAAATCAGCATGAGAGCTATTTGGAATACAAATGGTAGCTTTTTTAGTATCTAAAATATTTGCTAAAGTATCTTTTGGCTCTCCACTCTCTTTTTTGCCAATTGAAACTACGGCAACTGCTGGCTTTGATGTTAGCGGGGCAAAATAGCTAAAAGGAGCCACATTTATCACACCACTATTTTCTGTAACTATCCAAGCAATAGGTCTTGGAAAGATTGAATTACTCATTATTGAGTAGCACTTATTTGCCTCAAGTTTTTCTAAATCTAAAATCATTTTTTACTCCTAATCTTTTAAATATTTTTCTAACTTAATTGAAATCAAAGAGATGGGATAGGTTAAAAGTAAGTAACCAATGGCAAGAGGAATGTAGCTTTCAAGTGTTGAATAAGTGTAAGCATTTACCTCTTGTGCATTCATAGTAAACTCATTTATGGAAATGATTGAAAGAAGGGATGAATCTTTTATGATTGAGGCAAATTGTCCTGCAAGTGGCGGTAAAATCCTCTTATATGCTTGAGGAAAAATGATAAATCTATAGGTTTGAAATGTTGTAAAACCTAAGCTTTTTGCACCCTCAAACTGCCCTTCATCTATGCTTTGAAGCCCTGCTCTTATCATTTCAGTCACATAAGCTCCTGCAAAAAGAGCTAAAATGACAACCCCAGCTACATATCTATTGTCAAATCCTAAATTATCAGCAAAGACATAAAAAAAGATTAAAATTTGAACTAAAAGAGGAGTTCCTCTAATGGTTTCAATATAAAATCTACTAAAAAACCTAAGTATAATTATTTTAGAATTTTGTCCATATGCGAAAAAAAGTCCAATTAAAAAACTAAGAAGTAAAGCACTAAATGAGATGATAATTGTCATTAAAAAACCATCAATAAACTTTTGCCTATACTCCCAAATACTCTCCCAGCTAAAATCATATGAAACATTTGAAAACATAAAATAAAAGAGTAAAAAGATTGAAAATAGCAACAGGGTAAAATTAAAAAGATAGACACCAAAAGATAGGTTGGATGCTTTTTTAAACTTCAAAGGGTCAATGAAATAGTGTTTAATTGAGATTTTTCATCCTTAAAAGAAAAATGGGATACCCAACTCTTCAAAAGTTTTTTTCGCTTCTGTTAGATACTTTTTTGCCAATCTATCAAAAGTTCCATCTTTTTTTGCTAATTCTATAAAATCATCAATCCTATTTTTTAACTCCACATCATCTTTTCTCATTGCAACTCCCCACTCTTCTGGGTTTTCTTGAAAAGGTTCTAAAAGTGCTACGCTTTTATCTTCATGGTTTTTCCAATTTCTAAATATAGTCAATTGATCATATAAAAATCCATCTGCTTTTTTTTGTAAAACTTCTAAAACAGCAGAATTTTCTTTATCAAAAATTAACAAAGATGCGTTTTGTAAGTTTGACATTGCGTAAATATGGCCTGAAGTTCCTTTTTTTACCGCAACCTTTTTACCTTTTTGATTTAAATCATCTATTTTTAAAATATTTGAATTTTTATGAGTCAAAATGGCTAGATTTGCTCGTGCGTATGGCTTTGAAAAAAGTACTGTTTTTGATCTTTGCTCTGTAATTGTCATTGAAGAGATGATAATGTCAACTTTTTTTGTCTTTAGTGATGGGATAAGTCCATCCCACGCAATATTTTTAATAATAACTTCTCTTCCTAAATATTCACCTAGTGCCTTTGCAAAATCAACACTGATGCCACTTGGTGTTCCATCTTTTTGGCTCATTTCAAAAGGTGGATAAGCTAGTTCCATCCCAACATTTAGTGGTTTACTTGCGTGTAGTAAAGAAAGAGTTAAAAATATAATCAATAAGAGTTTTTTCATAAGTATCCTTTTTGTTTAACACATTTTACTCTTATTTGCTGGCAAAAAGCTTGAGTGAGCGAATTAAATCCTCTTTTGTATCTATTCCTATGCTTTGTGATTTAACTTTTATCATTTTTATCTTATATCCATAGCTTAAAGCCCTTAATTGCTCTAGTTTCTCGCTATTTTCTAAAAATGATGGCAAGAGAGTACAAAAAGTTTTTAAGCTTTTAAAATTAAAACCATAAAGTCCCAAATGTCCATAGTAAATATCTCTTTTGCCGTCTCTATCAAATGGCACTAAAGCCCTTGAAAAGTAGATAGAATCACTATTTTTATCTATGACAACCTTTACTTGGTTTTCGCTTTTTGCCTCTTCTTTTGAAATCTCTTTATAGCAACTTGCCATAAACCAATCTAAATTTCTGTTTCTATTTATTTCATCATAAAGAGCTTGAACTACCTCTTTTTCAATAAAAGGTTCATCTGCTTGAACATTTAAGATTAAATCACTATCTTTTAGTTCAAGTTTTTGCGCAGCTTCAAAAACTCTATCAGTTCCGCTTGGATGAGAGCTTTTTGTAAGTATGGCTTTAATTCCATATTTTCTTGCAAGTTCCATCACTTCATTTGAATCAGTTGCTATGACTACTTCATCTATCTCTTTTACCCTAAGGGCAGTGGCAATCACCATTGGAGTGCCATCTACTAGAGTTAAAACCTTTTTTTCAAATCTAGTTGAAGCTAATCTTGCTGGGATTATTATCATCTTTCATCTTTTAAAAATTTCAAAATTTCACTCTCAATCTCTTTTTTATCAATCACACTATCATGAATAATCTCTTTAGAAAAAAGATTTTTAATTTGTGATGGAATTGGGATTTTTAAAGCATTGCTAACCCCCTCAAGCGCCACTTTATCACTATGAGATGTCTTAGATTTTTGTAAAGCACTAAAAAGTGTTGGCGCAAACTTAGTCCACTCCGCCGTTGCGCAAAAGATATTTTTTAATGGTTTTAAATTAAGCTCTTTAACCTTAAAGCAAGTTGCAGTATGGGGATCTAAAATATACCCTTTTAATGCGTACTCACTCATGATTTCTTTACCAAAATCATCATCACTATAAACTGCGTCAAAGCTCTCTTGTAAGGCAGAAAGCTCTTCTTTATTAAGAGTGTAAAATCTTTCTTTTTTCAAACTCTCCATAAGCTCTTTTGTTCGCTTGCTTCCAAATAGATCATACAAAAGTCTCTCTACATTAGATGAGATGAGTATATCCATAGCAGGTGAGGTTGTTTTTAAAAGCTCTCTATCTCTTAAGTCATAAACTCCAGTCGTGAAAAGCTCGGTCAAAATATTGTTTATATTTGAGGCGATTAAGATTTTCTCAATTGGAAGCCCCATCTTTTTTGCATAGTAAGCTCCAAGAGCATTTCCAAAGTTTCCGCTTGGGATTGTGAAATAAACTTTCTCCTCACTTGAAATTTCACCCATTTTTAAAGCTTGCACATAAGCGTAAATGTGATATATGGTTTGAAATATAATTCTTCCAAAATTTACAGAGTTTGCAGCGCTTAAATTAATATCCACCTCTTTTAATTTTTTATGAAACTCATCTTTATTTAAAAGCTCTTTTAGTGCTTGTTGTGCATCATCAAAATTGCCATGAATTCCAAAGACTTTTAAGTTTTTACCACCTGCTGTTGTCATTTGCAATCTTTGAACATCACTAGTTCCACCATCAGGATATAGGCAAACTACCTTTATGTTTGGTTTATCACTAAAAGATTCAAGTGTTGCAGGACCTGTATCTCCACTTGTTGCAGCTAAAATAAGGTAATTCTCACTCCTATGTTTTGCTAAATGAGATAAGATATTTCCAAAAGGTTGAAGTGCCATATCTTTAAAGGCTCTTGTTGGGCCATGATAAAGCTCATTAACAAGACAGTTTTCACCTATTTTTACTAAAGGGGCAGGGCTATTTGGGTTGTCAAATTCATCATAAAGATTTAAAGCTTCTTTTAAAACACTCTCTTTAATGTCAATTTTAAATAGTTTTAAAACCTCTAGCGCCAACTCTTTATATGTGAGATTTTTAGCTTTTTCAAGAAAATTTTTCTCAAACTTTGGGATAGATTTTGGAACATAAAGTCCCCCAAAGCTTGCATTTGGATACAAAATAGCTTCTGAAAAATTTACCTCTTTTGGCTTAATTCCATCATTTCCTCTTGTTTCAATAAACATTTGCTTCTTCCTTTTTCAAACTATTTTTTAGCCAATCCAAATACTCTTTATCTCCATCTACAATTGGAGTTGCAATGATTTCTGGCACCTTGTATGGATGGTTTAATTTAACTACTTCTTTAAGCTCTTCAAATAAGCTTTGGGAGCTTTTTATCATCATTAATGATTCACTCTCCCTTTTAATTTCACCCTCCCAGCTAAAAACTGAACTAATTTCAGGGAAGATATTCACGCAAGCTGCTAGCTTTTTCTCTAAAAGTTTTTTTGCTAAAGATTTAGAAATTTCATTTGAGGGTGAGGTTACATAGATAATTATTGCACTCATTTTTTAAACACCGTCCCAATCCCTTCATCTGTAAAAAGTTCTAAAAGTATGGAGTGTTCAACTCTTCCATCTATGATGTGAGCTTTATTTACCCCTCCATTTACTGCTTCTAAGCAAGCATCAACCTTTGGAAGCATCCCTCCATGGATGGTTCCATCAGCCTTTAACTCCTTAATCTTATCAACTGTTAGAGTAGAGATTAGGTTTTTATCTTTATCTAATACGCCTTTGGTATCAGTTAAAAAAAGCACTTTTTCTGCTTTTAAACTAATAGCTATTTTACTTGCAGCTAAGTCTGCATTTATGTTAAATCCAGGATGAGTCGCACTATCGCCAGCTGCAATTGGCGCAATGACAGGGATGAAGCTATCATCAATTAGCTTTAAAAGTACGCTACTTTTTATATCGCATATATCTCCAACCAAGCCATATTTTCCATTTGCTAATGGAGTTGCTCTCATAAAATTTGCATCTTTTCCTGTAATGCCAATGGCTTTGGCACCATGATAGTTTAATAAAGCTGTTATCTCTTTATTTATATTTCCGCTTAAAACCATTTCAACAACTTCCATTACCTTCTCATCAGTAACCCTAAGTCCATCTACAAAGTTTGTCCCAAGCTCTAGTTTTTCAAGTAGTTCACTTATCTTTTTTCCACCACCATGCACAATGACAGGTTTTATTCCTACAAGATATAAAAGAACTAAATCTTGAACAAAACGATCTTTTAAAGTAGGGTTTATCTGCGCAGCTCCGCCATATTTTATCACGATAATTTTTTTAGTAAATCTTTTAATGTATGGTAGTGCCATTAATATAGTTTTTGCAGTCTCTATTTTTCTACGCAAAGTTGCTCCTTAAAAAGTTGCTATTTTATCTAAAAGGGGGTTAAAAGAGTTTTATCAAAAACTCTATTTTGTTTTTTCTAAAAGATAAGCTTCAATATCTTCAACATTATATACGCTTTTGTCCCGCAAGTCTAAATGAAGGAGATCTAGGGAGATTAGGTTTTCTCTAATAGGAGTAAAATTTTTAAAATCTAATATATTTATATCTTTATGCTCTTCATGCAAGATGATAAAATCATCCCCATAAACTCTAAAAAGTAGAGCTTTTGGGTATGAATTTTGCAAAAATGCTCCAAAAGATCTTAAAAGCTCATCCCCTTTAGTCCATCCAAAATTTAAATTATATTCACCCATGCCTCTAATGCAAACGATATTTACGCATCTTAAAGATGATGAGTGTTGATTTAAAATAGTATTTAGATAGATAGTATTAAAAAGTCCAGTCAAAGAATCTTTGAAGAAGTAAGCAAATCTTTCTGCCTCTTCTTGTGTGGCAAATTTTATAATATCTTGCTCGTAAGCTTGAATTGAGTCTATGCTTTCAAAATAACCCACCGCTTTTTCCACCACATTTGGATCAAACTGCAAGCCTGATTGGGACTCTAACTCTTCTACTGCCTCTTTTATATTTTTTCTAGGTTTGTAAATTCTAGTTGTTGTCATTGCATCAAAAGCATCAGCAACGCAAAGTACTCTTGAAAGAAGAGGTATTTTTTCTCTAGCTAAACCATCAGGGTAGCCACTGCCATCATACTTTTCATGATGGTGTCTTATGATTTTTGCAAGTGGTTTGAAGTGGTTTATTCTACTTATCATTTCTGAACCAACGCTAGCGTGCTGTTTCATAAGTGCATACTCAGTTGAAGTTAAATTGCCTGGTTTTAAAAGTACACTCTCAGGCGTTATGATTTTGCCAATATCATGCACCAAGCCAGCTCTATATAAAAGATCCAAATCTTTTTTAGGAAGATCCATTCTTTTGGCAATCTCTACTGCGTACTGAGCAACTCTTCGTGAATGCCCAGCAGTGTAAGCATCTTTTTCTTCTATAAATCTTGCAAATGTGATAAGAGTCTCCTCAACTACATCTTCTTGATATTTCAAAAGAGCCTTGCTTTGATTTAGAGTGCTTACTAAAATATAACTTGCAGTAAAGAGAAAAAACATGAATGTTTGAAGCTCTAGCATAGTATAAGATGGCTCAAATGAGTCTAAATCTTTATATATATAAAGGACAAACATTCCTACAAAAAGCACCAAAATACCATTTATATATATGCCAAGTTCTCTAAATCTTAAAAGAATAATCAAAAGTGGAACTAAGATAAAAAATTCGACATGAGAGAGGTATGATGAGGCAAAAAGATAGTATGTAAACATCATAGTGAGGATTGTATTGCCCCAAAATAGTGGTTTTCTTATCTTTTTTAGTTTATTTTTAAAATCTTTTGCTTGAATAAAAAAGTATGGAGATATTACTATTAACATTCCTAAAAAATTGCCCACTAAATATGTAATAGTGCCTACTAAAACACTTTGAATGTGCAAATATCCAAATAAAAACAGTATGCTAATGCCGAGCAAAGATGATACGGTAGCTCCAATGAGCAATGAAACTAAAAAAGACTCAATTAGTGAGATATCTTCAAATATACTCTTATTTTTTATAGGTTTTAAAAGGGCATAAGTTAGCCAAACACCACAAAGATTACTCAAAGCCATGAAAAAAGCTAGATAAAATGGTTGCTCTAAAAGAATCATATGAGTAAAAAAGATAACTATAAAAAGAAATTTTAAGGCAAGTTTTCTGTTTGTAGAAATAAGCAAAAATAGTAAAGAGACACCAGCTGGAAACCAAATAGAAAAAATTGCCGTTGGCTTTTGTAAAAAACCTATCTCTTTAATCAAAAAAACCACAATTGGGTAGATAAAGATTAAAGCTAAAAAAAGAGTGCTATCTTTAATCTTTAGTGTTTTTAAAAATTCTATTGTTTTCATAGCTTTATCCATTGTGCAAGCAAATCTCCCACTCCTTATCTATATAAGATGATACACTATTTTTTAAAAAAGTTGGTAGTTTGATTTCAAGATTTAAAAGAGAAAGTTCAATATTGAAACTTTTTAACTTAACTGCATCTTTTGAAGTGACTAATAGTGAAGTGGCATTATGTTTTTTTACAATCTCTTCTAACTCCTCTTTTTTGAAAAGATAGTGATCTTCAAAATAGTACTTTTCAACTAAATTTTTTGGAAGAAACCTATCTAATCTTGCAGGATTTGCTATTGCTGTAACAAGAACCATCCTTTTTGTTTCATTTAAAACCAAAACTTCTCTTTCAAAGTTAACTCCTTCTTTTAAGACTATATCAGCATATTTTTTAAACCACAAAGGAGCTCTATATACTCCTGATGGGATGCAAAATATTGATGGAGGAGTTGGGGTTGGGTCTATTAGGATGTTTAATTTTTTAATTTTAAAGTGAAAAAAACCATCATCAAGAAAAACCATTTTTGCATTAAGCTCTTTAGCTTTTTTAATACCTTCTAATCTATCTTCGCTAACTATAACTGATGCTTTTGACAAAGAGTTAGCATAAAGCATAGCTTCATCTCCACTTTTTCTAACATCAGTTAAAATTTTACCATTATGACTTACAACTAAAATACCCTTTGATTCTCTTTTGTATCCTCTTAAAACGATGGCGCACTCTTTAAACTCCTTTGCTAGAGCAAGAGTTATAGGGGTTTTCCCACTGCCTCCCATAGTTAAATTGCCTATGCTAATGGTTGGAAGTGGTGGTTTTTTAGGATTTGAAAGATAAAACTTTAAGCAAGAGATAAAGCAGTAGATGAGACTAAAAGGAAGAAGCAATATATATATAAACTTCATTAAAAACGTAGGGTTATAAAAATACCTCTCACCCCACGCATATACTCTTTGCTTAAACCCTAGTGCTAGCAACTTCTTTTACTTGTTTACAGATATAGTGAACTTCATCATTAGTAAGTGCTGAATAGATTGGAAGTGACAAAATCTGCTGATAATTTTGCAAAGCAATAGGAAAGTCATTAACTCTTAAATTATATTTTTGTTTATAGTAACTAAGAAGATGTAAAGGCACATAATGAAGTCCCGTAAATACGCCTTTATCTTTTAATTCTCTAGCAAATCCATCTCTATTTTTGTCTATTTTTATAATATACTGGGTGTAGATATGATCTCTTTTTTTAACAGGAGTACTAATGTGAGGGCATCCATCTAACTCTTTATCATAAATCTTAGCTATCTCTTGTCTTCTTTTAATAAATTCATCAGTTTTTGAAAGTTGGGCTAGGGAGTAAGCAGCTCCTAGTTCGTTCATGTCATACTTTACACCAATATCCACAACATCATAAACATACCCTAAATTACCAAAACTATCCCACCCCTCACTTATAATTCCATGATTTCTAAGAAGTTCAGCTCTTTTTGCCAACTCTTCATCTTCTGTAACCATTATCCCCCCGCTTGCTATTGGGTTTCTTGTTTGTGGTGAGAATCTAAAACAAGATATGGTTGAATTAAGCGAGCCAATTTTTTCACCTTCAAATGTTGCCCCTAGCGCCTCTGTTGCATCATCTATAACAGCTATATCATAACTCTTTGCTAGCTTATATATTTCATCCATTTTAGCACTTTGTCCAGCAACATGAGAGACAAAAATGCCTTTAAGTTTTTTATGATTATGTATTTTTAGAGTTTTTTCAAGTGCTTGCGGACAGATATTAAAATCATCTTTATCAATATCAACAAAGATTGGCTCTGCGTCAAAATGCCTAATCACTTCAGCAACAGAAGGAAATGAATTAACCGAACAAAGAAGTCTATCTCCTCTTTTTAAATCCATAGCGCACATAGCTAGGTGCATGGCAGCTGTTCCATTATATGTTGAAACTGCATATGAGCTACCTGTAAACTCTCTCATTTTTTCTTCTAAGCTTTTTACCATTTTAGGTTTTTTTAACTCTAAAACCTCGTTAACTAACTGCTTCTCTTTTGCATCGATAGAAGGCTTATAAAATGGAATCTCTCTCACCGTAGCTCCTTTTTTATTTTAGCTTTAAAACCAGAGGTAACTCTCTTTTAAAACGGTTATTTTTAACTCTACTCATAATAGTATCATACAATCTTTTCTCAAATGAACCTCTATCCATTTTTTCAACATTAAATCCACTCTTTTCATATGCCCTTAAGAGCTCATCTATCTTTTTATAGCTAAAACCAAGCTCATCTTCATCACTTTGTCCTCTCCACAAATCAGCTGATGGCGGCTTTTTTATAATATTTTCATCTACCCCTAAAAAAGAGGCAAAATCAAAAAGATCACTTTTATAAATATCTCCAATTGGGTTTATGGCACATGCAAAATCTCCATAATGAGTACCATACCCTAAAAGTATTTCACTTTTATTGCTAGAGCCTAAAACTAGGGCATTCTCTCTAGCAGAAATATCATACAAAACACTCATTCTAACTCTAGAAGTAAAGTTTCCAACTCTTAATTCATTCATATCTTTTTTATTCACATAGCTTAAAACAGTGGGAGATATGTCTATAATCTCATAGTTTAAATTATGGTTCTCACATAGGTTTTTGGCATCATTTAAGCTAGATTCATTGCTAGTAAAACTTGGCATCAGCAAGCAAAGATGATTATCTTTAAAAGCTTTTTTAGCCAAAAGTGCAACAACAGCAGAATCTAATCCGCCACTAAGCCCAAAAACAACTCTACTAAAGCCCTCTTTTAAGACACTTTGTTGTAAAGAGTTTGTTAAAAAATGTTCAAGTTCTACATAATTTTTCACAATATCTATCTCTATAATTATCGGTATAAGGATGCGATTATATAGAAAAAATACTTTTACCTTGCTTTTAAAATTAATTTTTAATACTAATTTTTAAATTAACTTGGTAGTATCAAAATTTTAAGGAGTTATCATGGAGTTAAAGTATAAACCTCAAGGATCTTATCTAACAAATTGCTACATTGTAAAAACTAATGAGGGTGAGATTATTATTGATCCAGGAGTTGGCGCATTTGAATGGGTTCAAAAAGAGGTAAAAAAACCATTAGCCATTTTAAATACTCATGGTCATTTTGATCATGTTTGGTCAAATCAAATTTTAAAAACTCACTACAATATCCCAATCTACTGCCCAAAAGATGATGTTTTTATGCTCAAATCTGATCCATATCATTTAGGAATGGAGCCAAGTTGCGCTGATGTTGAAGTTAATGGAGATGAGAGCTTTAAAATTGGAGGTGAAGAGGTAAAGTTTTGGCACTTTCCAGGACATACTCCAGGGTGTAGCGCCATTGAGATTGGAAGCATGTTTTTCAGCGGAGATTTCGTTTTTGCAGACTCTATTGGAAGAACAGATTTTCCTTTTAGTTCACCAGAAGATATGAAAAAAAGCCTTCTTAAATTTTTAAAGATAGAAAAAGATATGCCTCTTTATCCAGGACACGGCTTTCCATCAACCATAGCAAAAGAGCAATATAGCGTGCCTAGGTGGATAAAGATACTTTAATATTTCCTATCTACATTTTTAATTTTAACTTTGAAAATGTGTTTATCTAAAACAACAGCGTGAAACAAGCCATCAAAAATCTTTATATCGTTGATTTTGCCTACAACGGAGATTTCACGCTTTCTTGAATCTTCAAATTTAGCCTTTGCTTCAAATTCTATTAAATCACCAACTTTAGCAGGAGCTAAAAAACTAACTCTTGAGCCGATAATTACAGTATTTTCTTCATTTACCGCTGTTGCGGCAGCGTAGTCTGCACTTGCAAAGATAAAACCACTATGCACCAATCCAAGTTCATCTATGCTCATCTCATTTGTTGTTTGAAAAGTTACTTTTGAGTAGCCTTTTTCTAAGCTTATTAATCCGCCAAGTAGTCCAGACTTAGCACTGCGATGTGTTCTTAATAGCTCATCAAACTCTTTTTCAGGATGAAGCGCCACTGTTTCAGTTTCAAAAGTTTCACTAAAATCCTCTTCATGAGTTTGAACTATCTCTTCATTATTCTCTTCCGCCATTAACTCTCCTTTTTGCTAAGCTTATCATCGGCTCTTATCGTAAAAATTTTACATATGCTCTTTTTGGAGCAGGATACCCTTCAACTGTCTTATTAAAATCTTCTTTATCAAGAAAATCATTTAAACTCTCGCCTATAATCCACTTAGTTTTTCTTTGTTCATTTAAATCAGTAGTAGTTGTAGCAAGAAGTTCCATTTTTGAAAAACCAGCTCTATTTCCCCAATTTTCCAATGCTTTAATGGTTGGAATGAAGTAGATATTTGGAATTTTAGAGTAAGTTTTTTCTGGTGTCAAACAAAATGGTTCATCTCCATCAATCATGAAAGTGTCTAAAAATAGTTCACCATCTTCCTTTAACCCTTTAGCTAAAGCCTTTAGTGTAGAGATTGGATCACTTCTATGATACAAAACTCCAAGACAAAACAGAGTATCAAATTTAAATTCGTAAAATGGAAGGTGTTCCACTCCTAAAAGTTCATAAACTATTTTAGTTTTTAAAAAGTGATTAACAAAATCAAATTGGCATTTATATAAAGCTGATGGATCAAAGCCCACAAGTTTTTTTGGATTTTGTTTTAGCATTCTAAAAAGATAGTATCCATTATTGCACCCAATATCTCCAACTATTTTTCCATCAAGATTAAAATGCGGCTCTAAAAGATTATATTTAATAAAACTTTGCCACTCTGAATCTATGAAAGTTTTGCAAATGTCATATGGTCCTTTTCTCCAAGGCTTCATCTGCCATGCTAAATCATAAACTGTTTTTTTCTCTTCACTGCTTAAGTTAGTCGGTAAAAATGAGATAGTATTATCAAGTATGATTTTTCCATCAACCTCAGGGAGTATTTTTAGTTTTTCTCTAAGAGGTGCAATATTTTTCCAATTTAGCCAAGTTTCGCGTTCTTTTCGCAGTAAGTCTAAGTTCATTTTGTAGTTTTTGAAGGATTTAAGCTACTAAAGTCTATAATATTCTCGTCACAATTTTTATGATAATAGCCAGTTGAATCATAATACTCTTTACAATCATTATAATAACGGCTTGAAATTCCTCTTTCATTTACATAGAGGCAACCACCAAAAATAAGAGGTATAAGAGATAAAATTAGCACTTTTTTCATAAAGGAAGTGTATCATAAAGTTGATAAAAACAGATAAAGGAGACGCCTTGCAAGAGGCTGTTTTAAAACAATTTTTAGAAATATGCCAAATCCCACATTGTAGTTTTGATACAGAGCTTTTAAAAGAGTATATAGTAAAAAAATGTAGTGATGGCAAGGCTAAAGTTGTAGTAGATAGTGTGGGCAATATCTTAGCTAGCAAAGGCAAAAGCAAGGTTTGCTTGCAAGCTCATTATGACATGGTTTGCATAGGAGATGAAGTTAATCCGTATGAAAAAGATGGATATTTGCACTCTAAAAACTCAACTTTAGGGGCAGATAATGGAGTTGGAGTTGCCATAATGCTCTACCTTTTAGAAAAACATGATGATATAGAGTGTCTTTTTACTAATGATGAAGAGGTTGGCTTGCTTGGTGCGCATAATTTAAACTTACAACCAAAAAGTAGCTACCTTTTAAATTTAGACAGCGAAGAGGAGGGTGCAATCTTCATAGGCTCTGCTGGCAGTGTGCAAATTGATTCATTAATCCCTTTAAAGCTAAAAGAGGTGCCTAAGGGGCACTTTTTTTATGAAATTAGTTCACCAACTTTTAAAGGCGGCCATTCTGGGCTTGATATAGATAAAAATATACCAAATGCCATCATTGAGCTTGTAAAGTTTTTAAAAAATGAAGATTTAAAGCTAATCTCATTAGATGGAGGCGAGCAGATAAATTCAATTCCAACAAATGCTAAGGCAATTATCGCTACAATGAGTCCTGTAAAAAAAGAGGGATTTATAGTAAAAAAGATTGAAAAAAGTACCAATTTTTACATAGAAAATAAAAATATGGTGTTTGAATATATCTTATCTTTCCCTCAAGGTGTTAATAGCTTTAGTGATGAACTTAGTTTGCCTAGTAAAAGTAGCAATCTTTCCAAAGTTACTACTAACGAAGAGCTTTTTAAGGTAGAGATTTTTGCTAGAGCGGTAGATAAAAAGAGTTTGGATGAGCTTTTTTTAACTCATAAATCTCTTTTAGGTTTTAATGGATTTACTTTAAATGGTAGCAAGATAGATCTTCCATGGGATCCTAACCCATCGCTATTTTCAAAGAAGCTAAAAGAGGTGGCTCTTTTGACATGGGATGAGGTTAAATTTAAAGCTATTCATGCTGGTTTAGAGTGTGGAGTTTTACTTAAAAAGGTAGATAATTTTAAAGAGGCTTGTTCCATTGGGCCAAATATAAAAAACCCTCACACAAAAGATGAAAGGTGTGAAATAAGCTCCATTGGAAGGGTTTTAGAGATTGTAGATAATTTATTAAAAGGGTTTAGTGGAAGTTTGACTTAAAATAAATTATATTTTAGGAAGGAAATATGAACTCAAAGACAAATCACATTGTAGTGGTAGAAGATGAGGTTATCATCGCTTTAGACATAAAGCAATGCCTTGAATCTTTTGGGTATGAGGTAGATGAAATATGCGATAATACTAAGGATGCTCTAAAGGCTATCAAAAAGCACAAACCAGATTTGGTTCTTATGGATATTGTTTTAAAAAAAGATGAAGAGGGAACTGAGGTGGTAGAGTACATTCAAGAGAGTTTAAAAATCCCTGTTGTTTATGTAACAGCCCATAGTGATGAGGCAACTTTAAAAAAAGCTCAAATTACAAAACCATATGGGTATATTGTAAAACCTATTGATGAAAATCAGTTAAATAGCACGATTCAAATCGCACTTTTTAAGAGCAAGCATGATCTTCATCCTGAGCACCGACTAATGGATAGCAATGATTTGGTTAAGTTAAATAGTGGGTTTACCTACAATGTTGTAGATAAACAACTTTTAAAAGATACAAAACCAGTAGTTTTAACAAGAAAAGAGAAAAAATTAGTTGCTTTTTTGGTGGAAAATATAAATAGTACTAAAACATATGAGTCCATTTTGGAAAATGTTTGGTATGACAAATATACTAATACTGCTACTTTAAGATCTTTAGTAAGGCGCATTAGAGAGAAAATTGGAGATGAAGTAATAGAAAATATCACCTCTGTTGGATATAGAATTAGCACAAGAGAATAAAGCTATGAAATATGATTTTGACAAAATTATAGATAGAAAAAATACAAATTCTTCCAAATGGGATACAACTAAAGATGAAGTTTTGCCCATGTGGGTTGCTGATATGGACTTTGAAGTTGCACCTAAGATTATAAAAACCATCATCAATAAGGCAAAACATGGAGTTTTTGGCTATCCAATAGTGCCAGAAAAGTTTTATGATGCAGAGATAAATTGGTGGAAAAAAAGATATAACTACCATATAAAAAAAGAGTGGATAAGCCAAGTTATTGGTGTAGTTCCCTCTCTTAGTGCTATCATTCAAGCTTTTTGTCAAAAGGGAGATAAAGTTTTAGTACAACACCCTGTATATCATGTATTTGACGCAGTTATCCAAAAAAATGAGCTAGAGGTAGCAACAAATGATTTGATTTATGAAAATGGTAGATATAGGATAGATTTTGAAGATTTTGAAAATAAAGTAAAAGATGAAAAAGTTAAGCTTTTTATCCTTTGCAATCCGCACAACCCAGTAGGAAGAGTGTGGGACAAAGATGAGTTAAGGCAAATGGGCGAGCTTTGCATAAAGCATAATGTTATCGTGCTTAGCGATGAAATACATAGAGATTTAGTCTATAAAAACTATAAATATACTCCATTTTGTAGCATAAATGAAGAGTTTTTACAAAATTCCATCACTTGCACTGCTCCTAGCAAAACCTTCAATATCGCTGGACTTAAAGCTTCAAGCATAATTGTTGCAAATGAAAATTATAAACAAAAAATAGATAAAGTTTTAAATCAAAACATTTTAAGTAGTATAAATATATTTGGGATTGAAGCTTTCATAACTGCATATGAGAGTTGCGAGGATTGGCTAGATGAGCTTTTGATTTACCTTGAAAAAAATAAAGACTACTTAATTAGCTTCATAGATAAAAATCTTCCAAAATTAAAAGTAGTAGAGCCTGAAGCTACTTATCTTTTATGGTTAGATATTTCAAAATTAAATATAAATTCAAAACTCTTAGCCAAAAAACTTGAAGAATTAGGAAAATTACGAATCATTCCTGGCCTTGTTTATGGAGAAAATGGAGATAATTTTATAAGAATAAACATTGCATGTCCGCTTGAGGTTTTAAAAGATGGATTAAAAAGATTAGAAAATGGGATTAAACTCTTATAGTATCAAACCTGATGATATACTCCAAACCCTCTTCCATTTTAAGTTCTATAACCCCTTTTAATTGATGTTTAACAAGCTCATTTACTAAATACATTCCCAAAGATGAGCTATTTTTATCTTTAAATGAGTTGTTTTTTCCATCATCTTTTACTCTTAATTCATAAAAATTACCATTATCTCTCATCGCAACACTAATGGCTCCATGATGAGTATTTTTAAAGGCATGTTTGTAAGCATTAGTTACAAGTTCATTAACTATCTGCCCACAAGCTATGGCTCTATCTATCTCTAAAATCATCCCCTCGCAAGATATAGAAAAATCTATCTTTTTCTCATCCATAGCAAATGAGTCGCTTAAGTGTTTTACTAAAGCGTATAGATACTCTTTCATATCTATATGATTTAACTCTTTTGTAGCATACAAGCTTGAGTGGACTAACTCCATAGCTTTAATGCGATTTTGAAGACTTAAGAACATAGATTTAATCCTATCTTCATCTACTCTTCTTGATTGCATTCTAATAAGTCCTACTATGATTGCTAAATTGTTTTTCACTCTATGATGAAGCTCTTTTAGTAGGAGTGTTTTCTCTTCATTAGAGTTTTCAAGCCTTAATTTTGCATCAGTTTTTTCTTGAACTTCCACCCTTAAGTAAGAAGTTTTAGACTCTACCAAATCCTCTAAATGCAAATTTACTTTGCGAAGGCTCTCTTGTTGTTTACTGTGCATTAAGATGATGGAGTCAAAATATTTCTCTACTAAAGCTATCTCATTTTTATCAGTTTTGTTTTCCAAAAAAGCATTTTTTGTATATAAACTAAGCCTATTTTGAACCTCTTTTATAGGTTTTAATATATATTTAATTCCTAAAATAGCCATGGCAAAAAAGAGTAAATTTATAAAAATCATCCAAAACAAAAGAGTTTTATAAGATAAAAGAAAGAAATTTTTAGCATTCATTACCACTTCTATTTTTATGTTTGGATATTTTGGAAGAGTTTTTGCAAAAAAATGAGGATCCCTTTTGAAAAAACCATCTGGCGTGGTAGCAAAAGCTAAATAATTACTTCCATCTAAAACCCCAACATAATATATATGCTCACCCACTATCTCATTTAGGTAGATAAAAAGAGCTTTTTCATCTTTAAGTAAATTTTCAACCGCAGGAGAGAGCGTATTAAATATCTCATTTTCACTATTTAAAATAATCTCTTGACATATTGAATTAGTACTTTTTTTATACAAAATAGTGGAAAAACAGAGTTGAAAAATGAGCAAAATAGATATGAGTGCAAAAATTTGATGGGTTAGTTTTTGATTTTTTAAAAATCTCATTGAGGCTTAAAACCCTCTTTACTAAAGCAAAACTCTTGCAAAAAACACTCATCCTCGCAGCTTGGATTTCTAGCTTTACATATGTATCTGCCAAAAAGCACCATCCCTTGATGAAGATGATTTAAATCTGTTTTAAAAACCTTTGTCAAATCCTTCTCAGTCTCTTCAACAGTTTTTGCTTTAGTTAAGCCAAGTCTATGCGAAACCCTAAAAACATGAGTATCAACAGCCATGAAATTTTCATTTTTATACTCAATCAAAACTACATTTGCTGTTTTTCTACCAACCCCTGGCAGTTTTATTAACTCTTCTTGATTAAGAGGTATCTTTCCATCAAACTCCTCCATTACCATTTTTGCCATAGCAATTAAATTTTTAGATTTATTATTAAAAAATGAGCAACTTTGTATGAGAGTAGTTATATCTTCTAGTTTAGCTTTAGCTAAAGATTTTACATTTGGAAAGCTTTTAAAAAGCTCTGGAGTGATGATATTTACTCTTTTATCAGTGCACTGTGCAGACAAAATAACTGCTACTAATAACTCATACAAAGAGCCATACTCTAACTCGCTTTTAGCGTTTTTGTACCTATTAATTAGTCTAGATTTTATTGTTTTTATATCTTTATTTTGAATCTTTTTCATAAAATCCATTATACAAATAGATGATATAATTCACCTTTAAAGCCCATTTAGTTACAATATTAAAATTTTAAAATTCAAGAAGGATTTAGTATGAAAAAACTGTTAATAGGTTCTTTATCTTTGGTTGCAGCACTTAGTTTAAATGCTGCGGTTTATGCAACTGTAAATGGCGAAGAGATTACAGATGGAGATATTGCCATTTTGATGCAAGTAGCCCCTGAGCAAGTCTCTTTTAACTCTTTACCAGAAGATGCAAAAAAACAACTTTTAGATCAAGCCATTGAGAGAAAACTCCTTACCGCTTATGCCAAAAAAGAGGGTATTGAAAATGATGAAAATTATAAAAAAGCTTTAGCTCAAGTTAAAAATGAGATAGCTCTTGAGAGTTGGATGAAAAATATATTTGATAAAGTTAAGCCCGAAGAAGCAGACATGAAAAAATTTTATGATGATAATGTAGATAGATTTGTTCAGCCAGCTAGAGTGAAGGCTAGACATATTTTGGTTAAAGAAGAGAGTGATGCTGCAAATATTATAAATGAAGTTAAAAACTTAAAAGGTGATGAATTAAAAGAGAAATTCATTGCTTTAGCTAAAGAGAGATCAATTGAGCCAAACGCTTCACAAAGCGGAGGAGATTTAGGATGGTTTGCTAAAGGAGAGATGGTTGAATCTTTTAGTAATGCTTCATTTGCCCTTGAATCAGGTGAAGTTTCAAAAATGCCAGTAAAAACACAATTTGGCTACCATGTAATCCTAAGTGAAGGGAAAGAGGCAGATCAAAAAGTAAGTTATGATAGAGCAAAAGGGCAAATTGAAAACATTTTAAAAATGGAAATTTTTAGAGTACAAGTTGCAAATCAAGCTTCAAAATTAAGAGAGGGCGCACAAATATCTATTAAAAAATAAAGGGGAAATGATGGCAAAAGTTTTAGATCTATTTAGTCCAGGTGTGATTTTTGGTAAAGATATTACAAAACTTTACAATCACGCCAAAAAAGAGGGTTTTGCCCTGCCAGCAGTTAATGTTGTGGGCTCAAATTCAATCAATGCAGTTTTAGAAGCAGCAAAGATTGCTAATTCGCCAGTAGTCATTCAATTTTCCCATGGAGGGGCAAGTTTCATGGGAGGCAAGGGCATTCCTAGTGATGAAGCTGCTATTATGGGGGCGATTTCTGGCGCAACACATATTCATATGTTGGCAAAATCTTACAATGTTCCTGTGATTTTACATACTGATCACGCTTCAAGAAAACTTTTGCCTTGGATAGATGCACTTTTAGAAGCAGGAAAAGAGCACTTTAAACAAACTGGCAAACCACTTTTTAGCTCTCACATGATTGATCTATCGGTTGAATCATTGGAAGAAAACATCTCTACTTGCGAAGAGTATTTAAAAATCATGAGTGAACTAGGCATGAGTTTAGAGATAGAGCTAGGCATAACTGGTGGCGAGGAAGATGGAGTTGATAATACTGGAGTTGATAATGCGCTTTTATACACTCAACCAAAAGAGGTTGCTTATGCGTATGAAAGACTTAGCAAAATTAGTGATGATTTTACAATTGCAGCTTCATTTGGAAATGTTCATGGAGTTTATAAGCCTGGAAATGTAGTTTTAAAACCTGAGATTTTAAATAGTTCACAAGCATATATTGAAAAGAATTTAAAAACTTCCAAAAAACCAGTTAATTTTGTATTTCACGGAGGATCTGGCTCTTCATTAGAAGAGATAAGAGAAGCGGTGAGTTATGGTGTGGTTAAGATGAACATTGATACTGACACTCAGTGGGCTTACTGGGATGGAGTAAGGGCTTATGTTGAAAAATATGAAGGATATTTACAAGGACAAATAGGAAATCCAGAAGGAAATGACAAGCCAAATAAAAAGTATTATGATCCAAGAAAATGGCTAAGAGAGGGCGAAAAGAGCATGGTTGAAAGACTCCAGATTGCTTTTGAGGATTTGAATGCTTTAGATAGAAACTAATGATTTTTCTCCTTTAGTTTAGCAAAAATATAGATTTAAAAAGGGGTAAAGATGCAGACACACGAAGATATTTTGAGGAATCTCTCTATTTTAGAGAATGAAAACAGAGAGTGTTTTTTTGTATATTTGAAGATTATTGCACTTCCAGCTGCTGTTTACCTCTATTTTTTACTTGGATATTTTAATATTTTTAAGTTTCAAGTTGGATTTCATAGTGTTGTTTTAATTGGAATTATTTTTTTAGTATCTTTAGTCTTTGCAAGACATAATGCAGAGTTTGGCTCTTGTTATTTTAAACAAAAGAGTGAAGATTTTAGAATTGAGTTAAAAAAATATATAGTTAAAAATCTTATGAAAATCGGCCCATTTACAAAATCAAACGCTAGTTTTGATGATTTTATAGATGAGTTTAGTAAAAATATACGAAATAGCAACTACGCTTCTGTTGCAGCTGGCATTTTTCCTACAATGGGTATTTTAGGTACTTTCATATCTATTGCTATGACAATGCCAGATTTTTCTTCTCAAACTTCAGATGCTTTAGAAAAAGAGATAAGCCTTCTTTTAACAGGAGTTGGAACAGCTTTTTATGTCTCAATTTATGGGATACTTTTATCTTTATGGTGGATATTTTTTGAAAAAAGAGGGTTAAATAAGTTTAATATAGCGCTTGAGGGGATAAAAGAGGAGACAAAGGGGCTTTTTTGGACAAAAGAGGAGATTGAGCAGGCATATTTAAAAGAGAATCTTTTGCACTTTGAAAAGATTGGCTCAATGTTTGAAAGACTTAGTTCAAATGATTTTTTTGAAAGACTTGGAAGAAGTATTGAGGATAAATTTGAACTGTTTGACAAAATGTTAACTCTTGAAGCTAAAGCCACCAATGAAGGAGCTTTATTTTTAAAAGAGAGCATGCAAGCCTTAGAAGCTTCGCAAGAAAAGCAGTTAAATCTTGGAAATTTACATGGAGAAATTTTAAATGCTCTAAATGCTTTTAATGAAAAATTACCATTTTTGCATGAAAATATTTTAAAAGATAGAGAAAGCTTTTTAAGCTCTTGTACAGAGATTTTAAACAAGATAGAGATAGATAGCCAAATTAGTAAAAACTCTATAAATGAAATGATTTTAAAATTTAAAGAGATTACTAATGAGTCAAATAGAAAACTTATTGAGTTTTTAGAGTTAAAAATAGCAACTAAAGAGTCTCCAGATGTGACTGCATTAAGAGAGAGCTTGGAGCAAATTGATGCTGAAACAGAGCAAATCATTCAAAAGTTGGAATCTTTAAGACAATGAGAGCTAACAATAAAGAAACAAACGAGCAAAACTTTTGGATCTCATATGCAGATTTGATGGCTGGACTTTTGTTTGTATTTATCCTCCTAATAGGTGCTATTGTTGTAAAGTATCTATTTATGCAAGAGGATTTTAGAGCTCTTAAAACAGATTTGGTGGAGCAGAAAAAGCAACTTGATTTAAGCGAAAGTGAGCTTGTTAAAAGAAAAAAAGAGGTAGCTGAGGTTAGTGATAAGCTAATAGCAGCAAAGTTAGAAAACAAAGAGTTGATTTTTACTAAAGCGCAGCTTCAAGAGGCATTAGAGAAGCTAAAAGAGCAAAGCGATAAAACAGAGGCTAGTCTTGATGCAGCAAGGGTTTTGCTACAAGAAAGAGCCAAAGAATTAGAAGATGAGAAAGAGAAATTTAGACTTTCTCAAGTTGAAGTTGATGGACTTAAATCAATTTTACTTGAAGAAAAGAGTAAATTTGAAGAAAAAAGTAGCGAATTTGATGGGTTAAGAGCTAGATTTTTAAGCTTAGAAGATGGAGTTAGGCTAAAAGATGAAGAGATAGCACAACTTGGAAAAAAGCTACTAGATAAAACCTTAGCTCATCAAAAACTTGTTGAAGATTTGGATTTGACAAAGGCTAGAATTCAAAATTTAACTGGTATTCGCATAAAAGTAGTGGAAGCTTTGAAGAAAAAACTTGGAGATAAAATTGAGATTGATTCAAAAAGTGGAGCCATAAGACTCCCTTCAAATATACTCTTTGACATAGGAGAGTATGAGTTAAAAGATGAGGCAAAAGAGAGATTGAAAAATACTCTAAAACCATATTTTGAGATTATGTTAAAAGATGAAGAGATAAGAGAAAACATAGATAAAATTGTGATTGAGGGACATACTGATTCAACTGGTTCATATATGTACAATCTTCATCTCTCTCAACAAAGAGCACTTTCAGTTATGGAGTATATATATAGCTGGGATGAGAGCGAAAATGAGCTTTTGCAAAAATATTTAAGTGCAAATGGAAGGTCATATAGTGATTTGATTTTAAAAAATGGGGTGGAAGATAGAGAGGCTTCTAGGAGAATTGAGGTGAAATTTAATATTTCAAATCAAAAAGCCATAGAAGAGATAGAGACATTTTTAAAAGGAGAGTATTGATGCCATTAGTGAATATAAAGATTACAAAAGAGGGTGCAACTAAGGAGCAAAAAGAGGAGCTCATTGAGGGTGTGACAGATCTTATCGTTAAAACTTTAAACAAAAACCGTGCAACAACCTTTGTGATCATAGAAGAGGTAGAGATGGAAAATTGGGGTGTTGGAGGAATTAGCGTAGAAAATTTGCGTAAAAAGAGTGTGTAAATATTTTGTAAACAAAAAGATGAATATAATAGACTTATTAAAAATATTTTAAAGGAGTCTATTTATGAAAAATCTTAAAACTAATTTAAGAATTGTAACTGCTGTGCTTTTCCTCTCTTTTTTAACTGCAACTAGCGCTGTTGCTCAAAGTGGTAGAGGTTATGATATGCCAACTTTTGAAGAGTTTGACTTAAATTCTGATGGAGCTATCACTAAAGATGAGTTAGAAAAAGCTAGAGAATTAAGAGCCTTGCAAAGATCTAAAGAGGGTAGAAGGCTGCAAGGAAAGAGATTTAACTACGATTTTTCTGAAATTGATTTAAACTCTGATGGAGTCATTACAAAAGAGGAGTTTAAAGCACATCAAGGTATTTAGTTTAAGTAAAAAACTATTTAACCCCTAAAATTAGGGGTTATTTTGCTAAAACCACTCTAAATTAAAAAATCAATATTTTTAACTAAATTTACTTTGTGCAAAATAAGTTTCTTTTGTGCACACTATCATAATTATAGTAATTTAAATGATATATTTTAAGACATGCTTAAGTGCAACCGATATATCATTTAAGAATAATTTCATTTTAGGAATCCCCAAATGCAAAAACTCCTTCTGTTGCTTTTTTTAACTACAAGTTATCTTTTTGCGTCCATTGGTTCTTTATCTTTAGTTGAGGGTAAAGTATTTATAGATAGAGACAACTCTACATTCGAGGCTAAATTAGGCGATGGTGTAGAGAAAAATGACTTAATAAAAACAGGAGTTAACTCTAAGGCTAGAGTAACCTTTAGTGATGATACCATTGTGACTATTGGAAAAGATTCTACTTTAGACATAACTAAATATAGCTTTGACTCTTCAAGCCAAGAGGTAGATTTAAGTATCACTAAAGGGGCATTTCACACTATAACTGGGCAAATAGGAAAAATAAATCCTTCCAAGTTTAAACTTAAAACTAAAACAGCTTCCATTGGCATTAGAGGAACTGAAATATATGGAGATCAAACAAGAGTAGCTTGTACGCAAGGGGCTATATTTGTAGAATCATTTGGAGAAGTTAGAGAGATGGGAGCTGGAAGTTTTGTAGATACTTTTGGAGATAGAGCCCCAAGCAGTCCTCAGCCACTTAGCAATGAAGTGTTAAATGAGATTGGGCAAGGGCTTAATACAGCTTCTACTATGCCAAGCGGAGGTTTAGATCCTTATGAAGATGATTCAGGTTTAATGGAGCCAG
>LSQX01065569.1_pt1 | contig 46027 bp, 42 predicted proteins | sample 654561 | NCBI WGS metagenome assembly LSQX01 (sample SAMN04489861, study PRJNA283612) | anaerobic digester metagenome | isolation source: 4 biogas reactors fed with cattle manure at either 37C or 55C with and... | place: Denmark: Kongens Lyngby | collected 2014 | reverse complement strand
TCGCTTTTTTTGAGAAACCCCGATTTTGAGACTTTATGCTCGTTTTCGGGGTTTTGTTTCTGCAAAGATACAACTTAATTATTTATAAATCAAATATTTAAGCCTTTTCTGAAAGTGCCTATTTAAAAATCCATTATTTAGAAATATTACTGTTTTCCGGCTCAGATTAATAAGCCCATTTTAAGTAAATGGAACCCCAGGTGAAACCGGCACCGAAACTTGCAAGAATAATATTATCACCTTTTTTAAGCTGATCTTCCCATTCCCACAGACAAAGCGGAAGAGTAGCCGCAGTAGTATTTCCATATTTCTGGATATTGATCATCACCTTGCTCTTTTCAAGCTTCATACGCTGGGCTGTTGCTTCAATTATACGCATATTCGCCTGATGAGGAACAAGCCATTGAAGGGTTTCAGATGTAAGTCCGTTTCTTTGCATTATTTCCACTGAAACATCAGCCATTTTCGATACTGCCCATTTAAAAACAGCCTGTCCTTCCTGGTAAATGAAATGCTCACGAGCATCAACAGTTTCATGTGAAGCTGGTTTTTCAGAACCGCCTGCTTTCTGATGCAGGTGAATATTTCCAACACCGTCGCTTTGAAGGATTGAATCAATTATGCCAACATCTTCAGTAGTGGGCTCCAGTAAAACAGCACCTGCACCATCGCCAAAAATCGGGCATGTGGCACGATCAGTATAATCAACAATTGATGACATCTTTTCGGCTCCCACAACAACAACTTTTTTATGTGAGCCTGATTCAACAAATTTTGAAGCTATGGCCAAAGCGTAAAGAAAACCGGAACAACCGGCATTAAGATCAAAACTGAATGCATTTTTTATCCCGCATTTATCACTGATTATATTGCCTGTAGCAGGAAATTGCCTGTCGGGTGTAACTGTAGCACACACCAGCATGTCAACTTCATCGGGAGAAGTATTGGTTTTTTCAAACAGCTGATTTACAGCCTTGTATCCGACTTCAGAGGCTCCTTTTTGTCCTTTTATAATGCGCCGCTCTTTAATACCGATACGGGTCATTATCCACTCATCAGTAGTGTCAACCATACGGCTGAGTTCATCGTTTGTCAGAATGTAATCGGGCAAATTGGCACCAACTCCTGTAATTGCAGCTCTGATCTTGTTCATAATTAAACCGATTTAAATTTCGTCAGCTAATTTATTGGTTAATGAATGTTGAACTAATGCTTCTTTGATTTTTTGCGTCAATCCAGCTTCATGAACTTCCTTGGCAAGCAGGATCATATTTTTAATTGCCTTATCATTTGAAATTCCATGACCCACTATCACAGTACCGTTAACTCCAAGGATCGGGGTTCCACCATAATTTTCATAATTAAACCTATCAAGATATTCATCCCTTATCCCTCGTTTAACAAGGATGCGGTAAAAAGCTTCTGCCTGTTTTAAAACAATATTGCCTGTAAAACCATCGCATACAATAACATCAGCCTTATCTCTGAACAGATGCCGCCCCTCAATATTTCCAACAAAATTGATTTTTTGGGATCCCTTCATCAAATTATAGGCTGATTGAGCTAATAAATTTCCTTTATTTTCTTCTTCACCTATATTAAGCAAACCAATTTTGGGGGTTCTGATATTATGCACAAACTCAGCATAAAGCGAACCCAAAATAGCAAATTGATATAGTACATCTGGTTTTGCGTCTGGGTTTGTGCCCACATCCATTATTAAATTAAACCCACCTTCAACTTTAGGAACAATTGCAGTAGTTGTAGGCCTGATAATTCCCTGAATAGTATTCACTGAATAAATTGCACCTACAAGCATTGCTCCGCTACTGCCGGCACTTGCAAAAGCGTTTATTTCACCGGTTTTCATTAATTTAAAACCAACGGCAATGCTTGAATCCGGCTTCTGGACCAATGCTCTGGTTGGCGATTCACCCATTTCGATTACTTCACTGGCATGAACAATAATAAAGTCCTCAGGATTACTGTTCATGGCTTCCAGCTCGTCACAAATAAGCTCCTTGTTGCCAATCAGAACAATATCATCGACCTTTCCTAAAACTTGTCTTGCCAGTATGGCACCAGAAATAGTTGTTTTGGGAGCAAAATCGCCTCCCATAACATCAAGCCCAATTTTCATAATTGTTATTTTTATTTATACTTGAACAAAATACGATAAAGCCAGGGCTGTTGCCAGGGCTTTTGTTGGTTTTCTCAAAAAAGGCTTAGGATGAGTTAAGAGGCTACTTCTTTTTCAATAGTAAGTTTGCCCTTATAATAACCGCATTCAGAGCAAACTCTATGATAAAGTACAGGTGCACCGCAATTTGAACAAATTATAAGTGTGGGTTTTACTGCTTTGTAATGTGTGCGTCTTTTGTCTCTTCTTGTTGTAGAAGATTTTCGTTTTGGATGTGCCATTTTAATTAAATATTAATAGTTACTCCTTTAGTTTTTTTAAAATCCCCCAGCGTGGATCAATCTGTTCTTTTGTTTTATGTTCTGCTAATTTCTGCAATATTTCCGGATCACAATTACTTGTACCATCTTCATTATCAGGGTGTATATGGCGCATAGGAACCGAAAGCACAATATATTCGTAAATATAATGTCCGATATCAAAATGAGTTTCACTTTCAGGGATCACAATTACTTCATCACTCTCTTCATGACTATCGTTGCCAAACTTCACAAAAAGCCTGTAATTTCCATAGATCTCAAGAGGAAAAACATCAAGACAACGATCGCAAACCACATCAATTGTTCCTAAAATGGTAAAAGTAAAGATAAGCATGCGCTGCTGCTTTTCCATTTCTACCACTATATTCAACAATCCATCCTCATATTCCGAATATCCAAACTCATCAAAGAACTTTTTGTCAATTTCAAACTCAAATCTGTGATTCCCAAGCTTTAAGCCGCTAAACGATATATGAAATTGACGTCTGTAATACACATTTAGGGGTTTTTAATTTTAGGGGTGCAAAATTAGAAATAATATTTTGATTAGCAATTTGATGCATGATGCAATTATACTAAAAATGAAATTTAAAAAGTCTGGTAATCGATAAATCTTTATCTTCAAACACCAAACATCCTGATTATCAATGAATAAAGCTATGTAAAAATAATATGGCTTAAATAAGAACTAATTTGTTTTTCAACAGCTAATTAGACTGATTTTTTGAAAATTGAGATTTATTTTACTAAATCATCCTCTGCCCAGAACCAGTAATATCAGTAAAAAAGCCTGAATTATTGCCATGACCAAAAGTCATCCTCATTTAATCTATAATATATCAAGATGATGATAAATACTAGATTTCAAATCTATAAACCTTTCACACTTGGTTTTCCGGCAACAAAATCTTTCAAATAATAAGGTTCGAAATAAGCTACATCTTCAAAACGGGATAACTTAAAGTATTCTAGAGCAATTTTACCCATATATGTTGCCGAATTATGAAAATCAGAGATCAGATTCCAGTTTTGCCGAGCCGATAAAATATTCAGGCATTTATCAGCGCCTTCACCAAAATAATAAACCGGTTTATCAGAATCAAACTGATTTAAAAAATCTTTATCAACGATAAGCACATCAACCTGGACAACGGGAGTGAGGTTCTTATCGTACACAGCAGTATAAACTTCCATACGCCGTGCATCAATCATAGGGCAAAACAAGGCATTGTCAGGAATATCTTTTTGGTTTGAAATAAAACCAGAAGCCATGCATGCCAAGGTATCAGGCGCGATCAAAGGTATACCAAGAGCGTAGCATAGACCCTTTGCCGTTGAAACTCCAATCCTTAGTCCTGTATAGGAACCGGGACCTTTGCTCACAGCTACGGCATCCAGATTGGAATAATTATATCCTGATTCTTTAATCAGCTCGTCAATAAAAAGGCTCAAAACTGTGGAATGTGCATTCCTGATGAGCGACAGACGGCTATCCACAATTTCGCCATTGCTGAGCAAAGCAACAGAACAGGCTGTTGTTGCAGTTTCAATACAAAGAATAAGAGCCATAATCTATTTAGCTGTGAATAGTTCGGTACGTTCCACTTTCTTAACTATATCACCATTTTTAAGGGTTGTAGAAATGGCGCGATACGGTCCGGAAATGATTTCATGTCCTTCCTCAATTCCTTCTATGATCTGAATAAACATATTGTCCTGAATACCGGTTTTGACTTCAGTTAGTTTTGCCTTATTATTTTCAAAAACAAATATGTATTCTTTAAAATTATCATCTGTTTCGTCTGTTCGAACCGATTCTTTGTCTTCTGATCTTATTTTATTGTTTTGCAAAGTGTCAGAACGGGTTGTCACTGCCTGAATAGGAACCGAGAGAGCCCCATATTCAGTTTTAGTCTGAATATCCACAGTTGCCGACATTCCCGGACGAAACGGAGAATAATCACTCATTTCACCACTCAAAAGGTCGGAATAGCTTTCAGGAAGTATTCTGATCTTTACATCGAAATTTGTAACCTGGTCAGCACTAACTCCGGTAAGGTTTGCCGAAGTAGCAATGGAAGTAACAACACCTTTGAATTTGCGGTTCAGATAAGCATCTACTTCTATCATTGCCGTATCGTTATGCCTTACTCTGACTATATCATTTTCTGCCACGCTTACAATTACTTCCATACTCGAAAGCCTTGCAATACGCATAATTTCAGTGCCGGCAAACTGTGATGTGCCAACTACTCTTTCTCCTTTCTCAACCGAGAGTTTGGAAATAGTTCCTTCAATAGGTGAAAAAATTGATGTTTTAGTGAGATTTTCACGTGCTTCCTTAACAGATGCTTCAGAGCTTTTAACACTGTATTCAGCAGCAACAACACTCTGTTCGGCAGCTTCAACTTCCGATTTTGCAACCTGATACGATGCATTAGCCTGATCGTAGTCAGCCTGAGAAACAGCATTTTGATCGAGTAATGATCTTGTTCTGTTATAGGTTACCTCAGCATTGATAAATTGTGCTCTGGTTTGTGCCAGGCGTGCCTTGGCATTTGCTAGGTTAGCCCTTTGCATATTGAGCGAAGCTACAATACGATCGTAGTTTGAAATATAAATCTCAGGGTTTATCTTGGCAAGAAGCTGACCCTGCAAAACAAAATCACCTTCTTTAACATTTAATTCCACCACTTCGCCAGAAAGATCAGGTGAGAGTTTCACCTCCACTTCAGGCTGAATTTTACCACTGGCAGCCACAATCTCAATAATAGTCCGCTTTTCAGCCTTTTCAACAGTAACTCTGATTCCGGGCTTATCTCCAATGAATCCTTTCTTTTTGGCTACTGCCAGAACAATCACCACAATAGCTATTAGTCCTATAATGATTCTCAGCAAATTTTTCTTATTTTTCATCTGACTGAAATTTTTGTCAAAAGTATTAAAAACGAATACATAATGTTAAATAACGGCGGAGTTTTAATGCTATGATTAGCGTTCAATCCGAATATATAAGCATCTGATTTATTCATTCACTCCCACTCTTCATCAAAGTGTAATCGGAATACCCATATAAAAGTCAAGTACCTTGGTTTTAAAAATATAATTGTATTTGGCTTGCAGCATTTCCGACTGTGCCCGCTGTAATTCATTCTTAGCATTATTATAATCAAGCGAAGTTAGCATGCCAAGATTGAAGCGTTGTTCGGCATATTTAAATGATTCTTCAGTAGCTTCAACTTTTTTTCCTGAAGCAGCATATTTTTTAAGTGATGCTGAAGCATCAGCCCATGCCTGTTGAATAGTTTTATTCAACTGAAGCTTAGCTGTTTCGTGTTCGTAGCTTGCATTCTGAATAGCCAGTTTTGCTTTTTCAATACTGCTTCGCACATACCACCCGTTGAAAATAGGTATACTCATCCTGAAATCAATAGTACGATTATTATTATCGTTAAATTGTTGTTTAAAAGGCTTTATTTCGTATTTGGAATATTGCGTATAATCAGTAAAAACAGGTACTTTCGCATTATTAAACCATACATAGCCAAATTCGGTAGGAATAGTAATTGCATCCTCGCCGGTTTTTTGAGCACCGCTGAAACCTGTTCCCCATGATGCATTCATGCTAATTGAAGGACTTTGAGCGCCACGGGCAATGGCAAGGTTTTTTATCGCACTTTCTACCTTAAGTTCGGCGCTTTTTATATTAGGTCTTTTCACAACTGCATTTGTAAAAATCTGCTCAGGTGTCATTGTCATGGTCTGAGATTCATACAATTCAATTTCAGGTTTTAAAATTCTGAAATTCTGAACTGATGGCAAATCGAGCATTTGTACCAGAGTCAGATAGGTTAAATCCAGATTGTTACGGGCTTCAACCATTTGAAGTTCTTCGGCAGCAGCCTGAGCCTCAATTGTAAGTAAATCACCTTTTGCCAGAGTTCCGGCAGCAACAAGTTTCTCCATACGTTCAACCTGCTGGCGGGTAATATTCAGTTGATTTGTCGTATTTTCAAGTATCTCTTCGGCAAATAATAACTGTAGATATGCGGTGGCTATGTTCAAGGCGAGGTCGTCCATAAAACTATCGGCATCAAGCCGGCTTGCCATAGCATTTAACTGCTCCTGCCTTACTGTATTTATTTTTTGAAACCCACTGAAAACATTGAATGAGGAGGAAGCATAAAAATTGTTTGATCTTACTCTTTCAGTTGCAAACTGGTTTGTAAACCGGTCAATTGCCTGCCCCCAGTTCCATCCATGCGAGACGTATCCGTTCAGGTTTGGCAGCAAATTTAACTTGCTTTGTAATAAATTGGTTTCGGCATTTTCAACACCAAGCATATATTGCTTGATCTGAATATTATTTTCAAATGCATGTTGAATACAGTCTTCCAGAGTCCAGACCTTTTGAGCAAAAGACAAGAAAAAGAAAGAAACTGATAGGGTTAATGTTAGAAAAAGCTTTTTCATAAACGACAGTTATAAATTAAGATTTGTGTTCTTTAAGTTGCTTCTTATGCCAAGTCATTGATATTCTGCGTCTTACCTCCCCAAAACTAATTGCAACAAGTATAAAACAAAGTCTTTAACAATTATTTGACAAATTTACGACAGTAATGTTACAATTTCATTTGTTTTGAAAAAGGACGATATTTTTGCAAAACTAAAATAAATCAAATGAATTTCCTTGCTCACGCCTTTCTTTCAGGTAACAATGAAGATATTATTCTTGGCAATTTTATTGCCGACCATGTAAAAGGAAAGGCAATAGAGAGATACAATGATGACATAAGGGTTGGCATAGATTTACATCGCCGCATCGATTCTTTTACTGATTCGCATCCTGTAGTCCGAAAAAGTATTAACAGGCTTAAAGATAGATTTGGCAGGTACTCGGGAGTTATTGTTGATATGTTTTACGATCATTTGCTGGCAAGCAACTGGAAAGATTACTCTTCTATTCCGTTAAAAGAATTTACATTGAATATTTACCAGATTATTTTGAACAGTCTTACAATTCTTCCACCAAGAACTCGTAAAATGATGCCATATATGATTGAAGCTGATTGGCTTGCAAGTTATGCACAATTACAGGGTTTGCATAAGGCTCTGTCGTTAATGTCGGAGCGCACAAAATATATCTCCCGCATGGAATATGCAACTGAGGCGCTGATACAGGATTATCAGGATTATAAAAATGAATTTCTGATGTTTTTTGAAGATATCAGAAAAGATACAGCAAGCTTTTTTATTGAAAATGAGCTTTAAAAGCCATTTTTAAGAGCATTGACTTTCAATTTGAGTTCAAAACCAGATTTTCGAAATCAATAGGCTCTGACGTTTCTTCCTTCAATGTAATTAATGAAAGAACGATTCACTACTTTATTTCCGCCCGGAGTTGGGTAATTGCCCGTAAAATACCAGTCGCCCTTATGGTTTGGGCAAGCCTCATGAAGGTTCTCAATAGTATTGAAAACAACACTTACTTTTGCGTTCACAGTAGCTGGACGCACAAGTTCAGATATCTTTTCTGAAATCTGGTCAGCACTGAAAGGACGATAGATTTCTTTTACATAATTGATTATTTTTTTCGCAGGTAAATTTTCCTGCTGTTTACATTTTCTATAAACCTCGTTAATAATATGCGATTGATAGCTTTCTCTCAATAATGCTATGGTAGCCCGAAAAGCAATGAAATCGCCTAATATAGCCATATCAATTCCGTAACAATCAGGATAGCGTATCTGTGGTGCAGACGAAGCTATTACAATATGTTTAGGACCAAGACGATCAAGAATATGGATTATACTTTTTCGCAATGTAGTTCCCCGAACTATTGAATCATCAAGTACTACAAGGGTATCAATTCCGGTTCTTACAATTCCGTAGGTAACATCGTAAACATGCGCCACCAGGTCGTCACGTCCAATATCCTGGCTAATGAAAGTACGCAGCTTATGGTCTTTTACTGCTACCTTTTCAACGCGTGGACTGAAAAATAAAATCTCATTTATCAGTTGCTCGTTTAGTTCATTTTTATGTTGTAATAATTTCTCACATTTTACTTTATTGCAAAATTCGTTAAGAGCTTCTACCATACCATAATAAGCAACTGCAGCAGTGTTTGGAATGTAGGAAAACACAGTGTCAGTCAAATTATAATCAATTATTTTAAGAATGGTATTGGTCAGCGTTTTGCCAAGTTTTTTGCGTTCAAGGTAAATGTCAGCATCAGTTCCCCTTGAAAAATATATACGCTCAAACGAACATGGTGATTTTTCAACAGGTTCAATACACTTGCTTTCAAACCAAACTCCATTCTGCTTTATGATAAGCGCATGCCCGGGCTTAATTTCCCTGATTTCACCAAATGGAACATTAAAAGCTGTTTGAATTGCAGGTCGTTCAGACGTGATTACAATAACTTCATCATCAGCGTAATAAAATGCCGGACGAATGCCAGCCGGATCGCGCAATACAAAAGCATCACCATGGCCAAGCATACCTGCAATTACATAACCTCCATCCCAGTTTTTAGAAGCATTTGCAAGTATTTTCTGAAGATCAAGGTTTTCGGCAATATGAGCACTTATCTCTTTTTTCAAAAAACCTTTTTGCTTGAATTTCCGGTAAAGTTCTTCATTTTCATAGTCCAGAAAATGCCCGATCTTTTCAAGAATTGTTACAGTATCAGATGTTTCGAGTGGATATTGTCCTATCTCAACCAGCAAATTAAAAAGTTCGCCTACGTTGGTAAGATTGAAATTTCCTGCGAGAATAAGATTCCTGGTCTTCCAGTTGTTTTGCCTGATAAAGGGGTGCACATTTCGTATATCATTATCACCGTATGTTCCATAGCGGAGGTGCCCAAGAAATAATTCTCCTGTAAAATCAATATTGCTTTTCATCCATTCTACATCCCTTAATCTGTCTGGATAGCTTTCTTTTATCTTATTAATGTTTTCAAACACCTGATAAAAAATATCATTTACAGGCGTATCAGCCACTGAACGCATATGACTTATATATCTCTGACCCGGCTCTGTATCCAGTTTAATGCCGGCAATTCCAGCACCATCATGTCCGCGGTTATGTTGCTTTTCCATCAGCAGATGTAACTTGTTTAAACCATAAAAGGCTGTACCATATTTAAACAAGTAATATTCAAGTGGTTTCAATAGCCTTATCAGGGCAATGCCACATTCGTGCTTAATTTGTTCGCTCACAATTATTAAGTTAAAAATTATTTTCTTTTACTAAAAACCTTATTTTTGCAGAGATAATAATCATTTTTTTAAAAATACAAAATTAATATTTATGAAACGAACATTATTACTTTTTATGGCATTTTGTTTCAGTTCATTGGTTTACGGTCAGTATATTACTCCTGGAACCGGTGTTAGCTGGACATTTAATGATCTTGTACAGGAATCGGGTGGTGTTGTTACCATTGATAATGGAATTTTTACTGTACATCAAAATCTTACTGTTTCGCTTACCGACACTTTACGTGTTGTTGAAAATGAAACAATTAAGTTCGACCCAATAATCCTTTTAACAGTAAAGGGCGTATTTATTGCTGATGCACCCAATCAGTCATTGTTTACTGTAAGTTCGGAGGATCAGTTTTTCAAAGGATTCAGATTTGAGAGTTCGCATGCCTCTGTAATACGCAATTGCGTAATTGAATATGCCGGGGGAATTCAGATAATCGGTTCACAAATGTTGCTTGAAGGCAATACTATCAGGCTTTTTAACCGTTCGAACACTACAGGTGCAATACAGGTTTCAAATGGAAGGACCTGGATTAAAAACAATGAAATACATCAAAATCATGGACCCGCAATTGCCTCAGCATCAAACGGTGCTGCAGCACCACAAATTTTTAACAATAATATCTGGAGCAATAACACTGGCAATACTAATGCTCCACAAATCAACCTTGGCAGTGCCTCAGGCGATACCATAAGGATCATAGGCAACACCATCATCGGACAATATCCTATGGCAGGAGGTATAGCAGTTTCTACTCTTATTGGTGGTGGATGTGTATCTATTGTCGAAGATAATTATATCGAAAACAACCGCTATGGTTATGCTGCTATTGGAAACAATATTTATTCAATTGTTCGTAATAATCAGATCTTTGATAATGACATACAAAATGAGCCCAACCTCGGCGGTAGCGGACTGAATTTCAACGGAGGCACAACAAATACTGGTATTGTCAGCTTCAATGAAATAAGCGGAAATCTCTGGGGAATCACATTACAGGGATCGGCTACTCCAAATCTTGGAGATATGAGCAATCCTGATGTTCATCCCGGAGGAAACAAATTCTATGATAACGGAAATGATGGTCAGATCTTCGCAATGTACAACAACACAGCCCAGGACCAGTTAGCTCAGAACAACTATTGGGGCTATAACGATGTTGACTCAGTGGAAATGGTAATTGTGCATCAGCCCGATGATCCTGCACTTGGATTTGTGGATTATCTGCCAATAATGGTCTTAAATCCGGTATTAACCGGCGATGCCAATTGTGACGGAGAAGTTGACGTGCTTGATATTATTTGCATTTCAAATTATATCCTTGGACATAACCCTGAACCATTCTGTTTTGAAAATGCTGATATAAACGGAGATGGTATTATTGACCTGCTGGATATTATTCGTACTGCAAATATAATCCTGCGTCTGGATTAACTTTCACTCAAGATCCGGATCCATAATTTTATAAATTCCTGCAAATCAATACTATGAAAAGGTAGTTGTGAATTGATGGAATTAATGAGTCATCTGTCAGAAAATTCTTTCGGTTTCAAACAATTGTGGCTTTTATTATACGAAATCATAACAAAGTTCTGTTTTTATGTAATCAGACCCGATAAGTTTAACATATTTATAAATTCCAGGTATTTATAAAAATCATTTATCGTACTATCCCGGGATCAGAAATGAATAAAACTTAAGCTATACAAACTAATTAAACTTTTTATCAAACACACTATAAATGAGGGCAATGACCTTTCTGGTATTTTTTGCAATAGTTTTCGTTGTTTATTCTTCCATTAATTATTACCTGTTTTCCAGATTAAACATGGTTTTCCCGGGCACTTCCAGAATCGCCCTGTATGTAAAAATAATTTTCTGGTTTTTGGTTGTTTCTTATTTTGCCGGACGGTTTCTGGAAAGGATATGGCTTTCAAAAATCACAATGGGCATTACAATTATAGGTTCGTACTGGCTGGCTGCCATGTTATATTTACTAATTGCCGTTTTACTGATTGACTTGACCCGCCTTATAGGGTATGTTATCCCGTTTTTATCATCTGGTGTTTCAAGCCATTTGAATGATGTGAAAAAATATTTGTTTTGGGGTTTGATTGTAGCCACCGGAATATTGATGACTTATGGTTATTTCAATGCCCGTAGACCATTGATAAGAGACCTTGAACTCAATATACCGAAACAAGCCGGCAACAGAAAAGAGCTTAATATTGTAATGGGTTCCGATATTCATCTGGGTACAATGTTTACTAAAAAGCGTCTTCAGAAAATTGTAAATCAGATCAATAGTTTAGAACCCGATATTATATTACTGGCAGGAGATATCATTGATGAAGACCTGAAACCTGTTATTCGTAAAGATTTAGGTTCGGAATTAAAAATGCTGAAAGCTAAATCAGGAGTTTTTGCAGTAACCGGAAACCATGAATATATTGGAGGAGTAAATCCGGCGGTTTCATATCTTGAAAGTCATGGCATACAATTGTTACGCGACACTGCAGTATTGATTGAAAACAGCTTTTACCTTATCGGACGCGAAGATCGCAGTCATCGGGGATTTTTTGGCAAACAGCGTAAAGCTCTGCCTGATATAATGAAGGGGTTAAATAAGGATCTGCCCCTAATTCTTATGGATCATCAACCATTTAAACTTGAAGAATCGGTAGAAAACGGAATTGATGTTCATCTGGCTGGTCATACCCATAACGGGCAAATATGGCCTCTGAATTATATTATTGATGCTGTTTATGAAATAGGCTGGGGTTATAGAAATAAATCCGGCACTCATGTTTATGTTTCTTCCGGTTTAGGAACATGGGGACCACCGGTAAGAATAGGGACCAGACCTGAAATAATTAAAATGAAACTGAATTTTAATAGCGAATAATTATTTCCTTATCTTTGAATTCATGTCTATTTCATTATAAATCATGTTATTATGATTGATTGTGTAATACGTAAAGCAAATCCTAGTGAATCTGATCTGATTGCTGGATTTCAAATTGCTATGGCAAAGGAAACCGAAGATGTTGCTCTTTCTGAACCAATTGTTTCAGAGGGAGTTAAGGCTGTTTTTAAGAATCCTGGAAAAGGGCAGTATTATGTTGCTGAAATCAATAACGAAGTGATAGCCTGCATGTTAATAACTACTGAATGGAGCGACTGGCGAAATGGAACTTTTTTATGGTTTCAGTCAATTTATGTAAAGCCTGAGTTCAGAGGCAAAAGTGTTTTCAAACAAATGTATAATCATATCAGATCGTTAGTTGAAGCTGATAAAAATTTGAAAGGAATTAGGCTATATGTGTTTCACACCAACAAGAAAGCTCAGGCCGTTTATAAATCGGTGGGAATGGACGATGAGTTTTACCGGCTCTTTGAATGGGTAAAACAGTGAATATAAACATATTGCCCTTGGTAAATCAGCTTATCTTTTTAAAATCTTAAAAACCTGTGTCAGAATGAATAATCAGGCTTGTTACAGCTATTACATCAAGCAGAATAATTATGCCGTTACTATTCAAATCTGCATTATCAAAACAGAACGGTTCCGGCTCGAATCCAAGTATTTTGTTTACGATTGTTATTACATCGAGAATATTGATCAAACCATCGCAATTAGCATCACCTGTTAATACCGGAGAAGGAAAACTTACTCTTACTGCTCCCCATCCGCGGAAAGCCGGAGCCCACCATTGCTAAACTACCTGCCCCTACTGATCGAATTTGTATATTTTCCCCAATTGATTTTCAACAGATTCTGCTGTCCAGAAATATTCACGATCACACCAAAGACCCCGACAATCAGCATTGGGAGGAAAAAACTGATTCCCGGGAACCTCAACCAGATTAGGCCATCCCGAGAAATCATAGCATCTCACAAGGTTCTCATTACCTATCATCCAGTAATAACCATCCTTAAAAGTAGCCCCATAAACTGAATGAGCAAAAGACGCAGAACCATAACTATTGCCACTGATATCATAACGATTCATTGACCACTTTTTCACATAGAAATACGTGCCGTCCCAGGCAAGCCCATAGAAATAATACAGAGAGAAATAATGCATTACCAGAGTCAGGTCGCCGGCGAAAATATCCACCTTATAAATTCCGGGCATAAATGCCTCAGCAACATAAACTTCGTTATCAATTACAGTCATATCCGTCCAGCGATAATTTATATATTCATGATAAGTATGTACTGAACCATCCATATTAAGTACATAAATCCGTAAAAGAAAATCCTGTGAAGCCGTAAATACAATGTATTCCTGCTTTTGGGCAAACACACTACCCAAAGGATTATTACAAAACAAGCAATAAGCAAAGCTCTCTTTTTTATAACAGTTGTTTATTTTAAAGTTCACTTTCAATATTTAAAAAAATTGACATTCAAAATTATAATTCTGACCCGATAAAAGCATCCCCCAAATATTATTTTATCTCTTTTATATAGAGAAGCAGACATAAGGCTCAGAATCCTATTAAAAAACTAACTTTGCACACTCTTAACAAATTATATTATAAATGTCGCTAAAACCTTCAATTCCAAAAGGCACGCGTGATTTTTTGCCTCTCGAAACAATCAAGCGTAATTATATTTTTGAAACCATACGTGATGTTTTTAACCTATTTGGTTATCAACCCATTGAAACACCGGCAATGGAAAACCTTACTACTTTAATGGGAAAATATGGTGAAGAGGGCGATAAATTATTATTTCGCATTTTAAATTCAGGTGATTACCTGTCTGGCGTCAGCGATGAGCTGCTGGCTGAACGCAATATTGCCACACTAAGTTCCAGGATTTGTGAAAAAGGATTACGTTATGACCTTACTGTACCATTTGCTCGTTTTGTTGTTCAGCACCGTAACGACATAACATTTCCGTTCAAACGATATCAGATACAACCTGTATGGCGTGCCGACCGCCCTCAGAAAGGACGTTATCGTGAATTCTTTCAATGTGATGCCGATGTTATTGGCAGCGATTCCTTATTGAACGAAGTTGAGTTGATACAAATAATTGATCTGGTTTTTACAAAATTGGGATTGAAAGTAGAAATACAGGTGAACAATCGTAAAATACTGGCAGGTATAGCACAGGTATTAGGTATTGGCGATAAGCTTATTCCGTTTACAGTTGTAATTGATAAACTTGATAAAATCGGTATTGAGGGTGTACTTGAAGAATTAAAAAGTCTGGGAATAGATTCTGAAGCACTGAAAATGATCTTATCAGTACTGAAAATGAAAGGTGAAACCACAGCTATGTTAGGTTCGCTGAAGCAAATCGTAAGCACTTCAGTCGAGGGATTAAAAGGTATTGAAGAACTGGAAACGATTTTTACTCACCTTAAAAACCTTGATTTAAATTCTGAAGTTATAGTTGGACCTTCACTTGCACGTGGTTTGAATTATTACACCGGAGCTATAATTGAAGTTAAAGCTGCTGGTATGAAAATTGGGAGCGTATGCGGTGGAGGGCGTTACGATGACCTGACCGGTATTTTTGGTTTGCCAGGAATTTCGGGAGTTGGAATATCTTTTGGAGCTGAGCGTATATATGATGTGCTTGATGAACTGAATTTATTTCCGGACAACCTTGCCGGCTCAGCAAAAATCATGTTTGTAAATTTTGGAGGAAAAAGTATTGAAGAAAGTATTAAATATTCAGATGAACTCAGAAAAAATGGGGTGGCATCAATACTCTACCCTGATGAAACAAGGCTTAAAAAGCAATTTGCTTATGCCGATTCACTGAACATCCCTTATGTCGCAATAATAGGAGATGAAGAAATAGAAAAAAAAGTAATTAATATTAGAAATATGAAGACCGGGGAACAGGCAACTTTTAAAAATATTAATCTGTTTTTGCAAAATCCGGTTTAGGAAAGCCTAATATCTAATCTTAAATATTAAAGAATTGAAAATGAACAATATACATTACATCAATAATGACCTGCTGGATTTTGAAAGGATTGAAGAAATTTTAAAAAACAACTTCCATCTCGCTCTGGCTCCATCTGCTGAAAACAGTATTGTAAAATGCCGGGAATATCTTGATAACAAGATGGAAAACTCTGACGATCCTATTTATGGTGTAAACACAGGATTTGGTGCATTATATAATGTTAAGATATCCAATGAAGATCTTTCAAAGCTTCAGGAAAATCTTGTAAAGTCTCATGCTTGCGGAACCGGGGATGAAATACCCCGTCAAATTGCCAGATTAATGCTTCTGCTTAAAGTACAGTCACTCTCATACGGTCATAGTGCTGTACAATTGGTAACAGTGAGGCGTTTGATTGATTTTTTCAACAATGATGTAATTCCTGTAGTTTATGAATACGGCTCTTTGGGAGCTTCTGGCGACCTTGCCCCACTGGCACATCTTTCACTTCCATTGCTGGGATTGGGAGAAGTATGGCATGAAGGTAGCAGGCAACCTGCAGAAAACATCATGAAAAAATTTGGGTGGGAGCCTATAAATCTAAAATCAAAAGAAGGTTTAGCTTTATTGAATGGTACCCAATTCATGAGTGCCTACGGTGTGCATTGCTGTTTAATGATATTTCGTCTTTCCCGTCTGGCGGATATTATAGCCGCCATTTCACTTGATGCTTTTGATGGCAGAATTGAACCTTTTCATGAACTGATACAGAAAATACGCCCCCACAAGGGCCAGATAAAAACAGCCCGACGTATTCGTTCGATCCTTGAAGGAAGTGAAATGATTTCACGTCATAAAGTTCATATTCAGGACCCATATTCATTTCGCTGTATCCCTCAGGTACATGGTGCAAGCAAGGATTCAATAAATTATGTTTCTTATGTGTTCAGAGAAGAAATTAATTCGGTAACTGATAATCCTACCGTTTTCCCTGATGAAGACTTAATTATTTCAGCTGGTAATTTTCATGGACAGCCATTAGCACTGGCTTTGGATAATTTAAGCATTGCCGCTGCCGAGCTAGGAAGTATTGCGGAACGTCGTACATATCAGTTGCTGGCGGGCAAACGTGGGCTTCCTAATTTTCTGGTAGTAAACCCAGGTCTGAATTCCGGATTTATGATCCCCCAGTATACTGCAGCCTCCCTTGTCAGCCGAAACAAACAACTTTGTACACCGGCTTCAGTTGATACGATTGAATCATCGCAAGGGCAGGAAGATCATGTAAGTATGGGTGCCAATGCAGCTACAAAAACATTTATGGTACTCGAAAATCTGAAACGAATTCTTGCAATTGAATTATATAATGCTGCTCAGGCTATGGACTTCCGAAGGCCATTAAAAACTTCTCCGGTATTAGAAAAATTCCTCGCTGAATACAGAACCAGGGTAAATTTCGTACAGGACGATATCATTATGTATAACGATATCAACAAAACAATTGAGTTTCTTGATGAAGTGATTATTGAATTACCAGATGAGGAGATAACAAAATATCAGCTATAGCTAACCAAAAATCATTCTTCATCTTTTATTTTTTGAAGATACTCACTTGGCGTCATTCCTGTAAGCTCTTTAAAATGAGAATTAAAGGAAGATTTTGAATTATATCCTACTATCCTGCTTATACCTTCAATTGAATATAATTCAGTGTTTTTTTCCTCTATTAATTTCTTAGCCTCATCTATTCTAAGTTCTCTGATATATTGCGAAAAGGTCTTGCCTGTGCTAACATTTACTACTTCTGAAACATATTTCGAGTTAGAATTCATGCTTTTTGCCAGACTCGACAGGTTAAAATCCACATTCAAATAAATTTTTTCTTCAATTAGCTGATTAAATCTAGCAAGCAATTCTTCTCTTCTTTCAGGTGTTAATTGTGACTTTGTCTTTGTTCCATTTTCATCACTGATCTTTTTAGCTGTTATCTGAACATTGGCAGTTTCTGAATTTGAATAAACTATTTCACCAGAATCATCATAAACAACAGTAACACCATCAGGCAGCTCCTGATATTTAAAAGCAAAAAGTCCGATTACTATGGAAATGGTTATAAAGGCAATTATATAGAGTATGATATCATTTGTTTCTTTCTTATAAACCATACTATCGAAAATCATAAAAGCCATGATTATGGAATAAACCCCAAAAGCTACAAAAAGCAGCAATTGCCATTTTACCCGCGCCTCTATTGAAAATGATATTTTTCTGAATGACAAATAACCCGTTTTCCAAAGGTATTTTATTATCTGAATAGTATAAAACAAAAACTGTCCCCACAACACTACCTGTAATATTATAATTACTGCCATTGAATTATGAGGAATATTCATCAGACTAATTGTTGGTGAATGCCTTGTGAATATAAGAATAAAATTAACGATCAGTAAAATAGCTGCAGGTATGAAATGAAATAAGATCCAGACCCATGAATCATATTTTTTATTTGCCAGAGACCTGAGATAAAAATAAGCAAATGGCATAATAAGAAAAAATCCACCCGGGAGGAGGAAATTAAGCTTTCCCGCCATTTGAATTCTTCCGGTATGCTGAAAAAGAAAAGCAAGAAAAATAATACCCGAAATGAGAAAAAACTGGGAAAGGATAAGCTTGGGGCGGCTGGAAGCCCATTTACCATAATAAAACATTATGATAAATAAAAGAAAGTTCTGATAAACCAGAATTGCAAAAAACCATTTTGAATGAAACTCCAGAAATACCATTAAATCCTTTAACATACAATCCTCAACTTCAATTATGATTTCAATACAATATTACCAAAAGTACAAAAATAATTAATATAAACTAGGTAAGGGTTCTCTTTATCATTTTTCCACACTTGATTGTTAAATATTCAAATATATAAATACGATGGTTCGAGTACGATTAATTTATCAAAAATAAACAAATCTTTCCTTTTTCAGGTATAGCTCTGTAAATTGCTTTGGCATCTTTTTCTGATAGAATTAATTGGATAACAGGGCTATAATCAGGAAGCCTGAATTTCAATATGCTTTTTGTATCTTTAATAGCTCTTTGTACTGCCAGATCAAGGCGAAATTTAAAACGGTTAATCTTACTTAATTCTTCTTGCTGAATAATCAATATTTTAAAATCATTTTCTAAAGTTAATTCAAAATATACAGGCTCATCCTTAATAATCTCCTGGTTTTTATTTGGCAAACTCGCTTCAGTGATATCTTTTTGTGCTATTTTATCTATAATGGGTTCCTTTTCAATTGAAGCAACTGAATTAGTTATCCGTAAAGGTTCTAAAAGCATTATTGCCAATGCTCTATGATCAATTGCATATAAACTGCGACTGAATTTACTGTTGATTATTTTTGCAACACCTACATCTACTCCACTGATATCGAGAGCCATAGTGCTATCCGGAATATTGATTATTAAACCAATAGAATCAGTTTTAGCCATTGATAATTGTGCTTTGATGAAAGCAATCTCATTTTGTAAAGCAATATATTTCTGATTATTAATCAGTTGAGGATCAGATCTTTCATGTACCTGTTCAGAATACCGGGAATTAACATCTTTTATCCATCTGCTTGTAGAAAATGCCGACATTACTATGTAAAAAACAAGAAATGCCAGAATAAAAACCAGCAATGAAATAGCAAGTTTAAAAAATATCTTTAGCCTGGAATTACAGGATTTGACCTCTTTACTGGTATCCATTATCTCTGTTAATAAATATATACATGTGAACCTGTATTCAATGATTTGAAAATAAATTCAAGATCTTCATCATTCATTCTGATGCATCCATGAGTAACCGGCATTCCCAAAAATCTTTTATAAAGTGTGCCATGTATCAGATAACCATCACCAAGACTTAATGCATAGTCGCCAAGAACACCGGCTTCATATCTGCTTGGATGATTTGCCGAAGGAACTGGTAAACTTTCTTCAACAAATGCCCAGTCAGGTTTCCTCCATACAGGATTTGTCATTTTCCCCTTAACAGTTCTTTTACCTTTAGGGGTTTTAAACAGCCACTCCCGATTATCTTCCGACCGCAAACGAATATAACTCCCCGTACTCACAAATCCCTCCCTGATTAGTTCCCGTTTTTTATACAAAAAGAAATGATTGTCAGTTGTGTTTATTACCAAATAGGGTTGTTTAGGTGTAAGAGAAATGTATTTGGTTTTCAGAGCATTAAGTTCTTTTTCTAATAGTGTTAGTTGTTTTGTTACAGAATCATTTTGTATCTGCTTATTAACCGTTGCTTTTTTTACAAACACCCCGCCAATGGCAGGCACATAAAAAACATACAGATAAATAAATGCGATAAATGCAACCAGTAATGCAACTACCAGCGCGCTTAATTTAAGCAGCCTGAATGACTTCTCTTTTTTAAATCCATTTGAGATATATTTAAGGAATAAAAAAGACCTTTTCTCTTTTCCCCCACCTTCCTTATCGGTTAGTTTTAATGTATTTTGCATGATTAACAATCAGTTTTTGAAAATCTCATCAAACGAAGATATTGAACCGATAATAGTAACTGGTGTGCCAATACGCACTAACCTGAAAATCTTATCCATATCGCTGTTAACCAGTGCTACGCAACCTTCTGTCCAGTCTGCTCCTTTTCCTCCATGGCCGTGAATTTCAATAAGACCTCCAATATGAGAATTGCGCGGAAGTGTTCCATCGGCAATTGCCGCCTGAAAACGCTGTTTATCCTCATTATTCGGATAATCAATAAGTAATGCCTTATAATATTTTGTAGCGCTTCCTTCCTTCTTTTTAATTATCCGATATCGGCCTTCAGGAGTAGTATTATCACCTTTATGGCGTTTATCGCTCATCCATTTCTTACCAAGCTCCGCATCAAATTCATTGACTCTTTTACCATTTTTGTAAATAAAGCATTTACCCGCATATTTATCAACTATTATAGCAGTAGTTTTTTTATTACGTGACTCAATTATAGTTTGCTCCATCCATTGTGACCACTGATTATAACTTTTGAAATAATTGATTATGAGGTCAAAAGCCTTATTATGAGCGCTTTTTAAAATACTTTCTGTTTGATTCAACATTTTATCAGCTTCAGTGTATTGTTTATTACTATAAACAATCTTTACTTCTGAAAACAATAACTTACCCCGTGCAATTTCTGAACTAATTTCTTCAGACAAAGGAAATCTGCTTAAAGAACCATTCATTTCTTTCAGCAGTTCATTGAGTTTATTTAATTTATTTGTTGTTGTTTTCTCAAGATCGGCTGATGAAATAATAGTTTGTTTTAAAGCTTCTTCAGATTTCTCAATTGAAAGATATGTAAAACCAGTTACTCGTGAATAATCTCTAAGTAAAATAAAGCGTTCATTTTCCTTACGCCATACTGACATTGCTGAATCATAATATTGATTTGCTTCATCATAAAGATCAGTAGCATAGATCTCAGCCTGATTATCACGAGCTTTGGCAAGAGCCATTCCGGCCATTTCCACCTCAGTTAACGGAGGTTCGGGCAAAATCTTTAAAAAAACTATTGGCAAAGAAATAATTATCACTATTGCCAATATCCAAAATATTAATCTCTTCCTGTTCTTCCTTCTTACCATAAAACCTAACTCATATCAATTCAAAAAGAGACTGCCTTTTTAATAATTGGTTAAGACAGTCTCTCTTTAACGACTTTAACAGGATTCATATTACCTTCTTTTTATTTTAGCAATAGCTTCCTGTAGTTCTGTATTGATACTCTGAACGCCTTCAATAGCAGCTTTAACTTTATCGCTGGCGGCTTTATAGTTACCATTTTCAAACATACTGTGTGCTTCAGCCACTGAAGTCTCAATAATTGCGATTTCACTACGCATTTCTTCCAAAACAGCAGCACCTTCTTTACCTTTAGGTGCTTTAGCCATCAAGTCCTTATTTTCAACCAATACGGATTTAACCTGTTCAAACAATCCTTCGGTTTCTCCACGAACAACTTCTTTAGCTTCGCTAGTATTTTCAATAATCTCACCGGTTGAAGCAACAATGTTTTCGAGCTGAACAATCTGTTCCTTGAAGTTTTTAAACGTTTTTGAATTTTCAGTTTCAATACTTGCCATAATTGTTTTCATCTGGTTTTCCAGATTAGCAAATTCTTCCGGAACATAAACGTCAGCTTCAGCAGCACGTAACGTCTCAATAGTAGCTTTTGCAGCATCAATCTTATCCTGCGGAACTTTTCCACAACCAGCTAAAAACAAAAGTATCATCAATGATACAAGACCCATTAAATTTTTTCTTTTCATTTTCTTTTTGTTTAATTGTGTTAATACTATGAATTACTATTACTCAAAAGTCATGTAATCAGCACGCTTAATATACGTGACTATAAGTTTAGACGCATATAATTAAAAAAGTAACATTTTCTTTATTCAATACCTTTTTGGTTATTGTATGACTGATAGTTGGTACTGATAAAATTTGCTAAATATAAGCAAAAAACATGATATTCAGGATATTGATTGTGTTGTTAGGTTATTTTTAAAACCAAAAGCAAATATGCCAATAGTTTTTAAATAAGGAAAATTAACTACGGTAATTTATTTAGAAATAAAAAGGTGGGCGTATATTAGCTGTTTCTAATTGATAAATAGTTGTTAATTTGCAGAAGAATTATTTCAATCGTTAAAAACTATATTATGACAATACAAAAGCGATGGGTTATAGCTATAATGGGGAGCTTTGCACATTTAAGCATTGGTACGGTTTATGCCTGGAGTTTTTTTCAGAACCCGATCTCCCAAAGCTATAATTGGAGCAACTCTATGACAGCATGGGCTTTTAGCCTTGCCATTTTTATACTGGGTGTTACCGCTGCCTGGGGCGGAAAAAACCTAAATCGTTTTGGACCAAGGAAAATGGCTGTAACTGGCTCATTTTTATACGCTTTTGGTTATATTATTTCGTACTTTGCATTCAAAACCCAGAGCCTTGCCTTGTTGTATCTGGGATTTGGAATTATTGGAGGTATGGGTTTGGGACTGGTTTATGTTACGCCTGTAGCTACTGTGTCTGCATGGTTTCCTGATAAACAGGGTTTAGTAACCGGAATGGTAGTAATGGGCTTCGGACTGGGTGCATTTGTTATGTCAAAACTAATTGCACCTCAATTTATGCAACTGTTTAACAATGATCTGGCTAAAACTTTTCTATCAATAGGGATTTTACTTCTGATCATTCTGCCTTTTTTCAGTTCTTTTCTCGAACCTAAAGAAAAACCGGGAAGCATAGATAAGAAACAAGAAAGCGTCATCCCCTATATCAAACGTATTGATTATATCCTGATATGGTTCATGTTTTTGTTTAATATAATTGCAGGCATGATATTTCTTTCATTCCAATCACCACTTCTACAGGATTTACTTCGTGAAAAAGGCATAACTAATAAGATAATTATAGAAAACAGGGGAGCCACCTTAATAGCGGTAAGTGCTATTTTTAATGGTCTGGGCAGGTTTTTCTGGGGGGCTGTATCGGATAAAATTGGTAGGATCTCAACTTTCAGAATATTATTTTTATTGCAAATAATAATATTCATCATTTTAGTATTCAGCAAGGATCCTATAATATTCTTTGTTGGAGTATGCATTATTTTACTTTGCTACGGAGGCGGTTTTGGCGTTCTTCCCTCACTTATCAAAGAAAAATATGCAGGGCTGATGGCATCCATTTATGGAATAACACTTATTGCATGGGGCTTTGGCGGAATTATCGGTCCGCAGATAATTGCCTTTATGAAAGATAATTATCCGGACAATGCAGCTACATTATCATATTATATTGCGCTTGCTTTGCTGAGTTTGGGACTGATAAATTCATTGTTCCTAAAACAAAAAGCTGTAAATCAATAATCTGATCCAATAACCCCGGATTCAAATTTGTCAATTTAAAAATCCCGTACCGGGGAAATATCCGGGCGAATCTTTATTGCTTAATTCATAACCCAAATAGCCAAAAATTGGTGATGTGTGTCAAATAAGGTTTAAGGGAGGGTTGCAGATACTAACCATAAACTAGCTCGGCTGTGAACCTACTTCCAGCCGTTCATTTGCAAGCAATAACAATAGATTGGTAAAAATATTTTACAATGGACTAGACCACCTCAGTTTAATGGTTTATTTTTCAATAATTACTATTGCGTTTACTACATCTTTGATATGTGTAAGGGAAACCTGTATATTGGTAATATTGATTTGATCCACAAAATCTTTTGTTTTTCCGGAAAGCACTATCATTGGTTTTCCCATTTTATCATTCGTCACTTCTATTTCATTGAACTTCAAACCCTCACGCCAGCCTGTACCAATTGCTTTAAGAAAAGCCTCTTTTGCTGCAAATCTTGCTGCATAGTGCTGAGCTTTGTTTTTTTTATTTTCGCAATAAGCTATTTCGTGTGAGGTAAATAATTTTTCCCTCAGTCCTGAATTATTTTCAAGCTGCTTTTTAATGCGCTCAACTTCAATGATATCTGTGCCTATTCCAAAAACCAAATGTCAGAGATTTAAAAACGCAAGATATGAAAAAAGTCTGATCTCCAGACTATATTGCGTTAAGTTTTTTTCCTACCTTGATAAATTTTTCAAGTGCAAACTCTATATTTTCTTTTGAATGAGCTGCACTTAGCTGAACCCTTATCCTTGAATTACCTTTGGGAACCACTGGATAATAAAAGCCAATAACATAAATTCCTTCAAGCAAAAGTTCATTGGCAAAGTCCTGAGATAATTTTGCGTCATCTGGTAAATGACCTAGCATGACCGGCACTATAGGATGGTTGCCCGGAATTATTCTGAAACCTGCTCTTTCCATCCCTTCACGGAAAATTTTAGTATTTTCATTCAATTTATCCCGCAAATCAGATGTTTCAGCCAGCAAATTAATAACTTCAAGTGTAGCACCAGTAATTGCAGGAGCTAATGAATTTGAAAACAGATACGGTCTTGAACGCTGACGCAACAAGTCAATGATTTCTTTATGACCCGAAACGCATCCTCCTGAAGCTCCGCCCAATGCCTTGCCAAAAGTGGTAGTAATAATGTCAACACGACCCATGGCATTGCAGTATTCGTGAGTGCCGCGACCTTTCTCGCCAATAAACCCGGTAGCATGAGAATCGTCAACCATTACAAGAGCTTCATATTTGTCAGCAAGATCACATATTTTATCTACCTGAGCAATTATTCCATCCATTGAAAAAACGCCATCGGTTACAATTATTTTAAATTTTGAACCTGAAGCTTCTTTAAGTTTTGATTCCAGATCATCAAGATCATTGTTTTTATACCGAAATCGTTTTGCCTTGCAGAGCCTTACACCATCAATAATAGAAGCATGATTCAGCTCATCGCTGATAATAGCACTGTTCTCGTCTAGCAGCGGTTCAAACACACCTCCATTAGCATCAAATGCCGAAGAAAACAAAATGGTGTCTTCAGTTCCAAGAAATTCACTGAGTTTATTTTCTAACTGTTTATGAACTAATTGAGTTCCACAAATAAAACGCACGGATGCCATTCCAAAACCCCATTTGAAAAATGAGTAGTTTGCCGCAGCCATAACTCTGGGATCATTGCATAGGCCCAGATAATTATTGGAGCAAAAATTCAAAACATTAGCACCCTGATTTATCTTAATATTCACACCTTGTGGTGTTACCAATACGCGCTCATCTTTGTAAAGCCCGTCTTGCTTGATCTTTTCAAGCTCTTCCTGCAAGTATTCTTTAAATTTTCCGTACATTTTTTAATATTTTTTCATTTGCAAAGGTAGCTATTGTATTAATAATACTTGTATAGAAATATTAAATATTTATAATTTTAAGTAAATAACTGTTAATCAATGATTTTCCGTACGAAAATTATACTTCCAACATCAAATAAAACATCTTCGGTTAATTCTGTTATTACATAACCAAACCCGTTTACTATTTTTCTGAAATCATCAGCCCATTCGTAATGGTTTAGGCTTCCACAGATGAATAATATTTTATTGAGAATACCGCATGTTCCTCCCAGAAACCCATGCTTAAATCCCTGAAGATAAATATTCTGAGGTGAAAAATAAGTACAATCCAGCCCGTTTTGCTTCAATGATCTTTGAATACCCTGATCAGAAGTGATAAAATACTCTTCACCAAGCGATATGAGATTACAGCGTGTATAGCCCTGCTCTGTATGTATGCTGGTTTTGCCGGATGTTAGATCTGCGATGACCGGATCAGTATGATCAAGATTATGAATGAGAAATTTTCTGCCCAATACTGCATTATAACTAACAGTAAAAGGATAAACACTTCCAAGTTTATGCTTACCAGTTACAAATTTTATCTTTTTTGATTTCAGAGTTTGAATATATTCATCTGGAAGATCGAGTGCTACAATAAGCCCATTTTCAGCTTGACAGAAAAAAATATCAGGATGCCCGGATATTGACGGATATACAATGCCGGATGTTTGCAGTTCCAGCAGTTCCCCGTACAAACCAAGTTTTTGCTTAGCCTCTTCAGGCATTTTCTTATCAACGATAATCAACATAAAATTCTCGTCCGACCAAATTTTTATCAACTTTAAATTTAATATCCCTAAACCTTTGCTGAAGCAATTTTTTATTACTGCCTTTATGCCCTATTGCAGAATTTAATTGCCTGGGATTAACAAAAACAGTGATTGCAGCAGATAGATCTTCGGATATTTTCAACAAAATATCTTTCCATAAAGCTGTATGAACCAATTCACCAAAAGCAACATGAAAAGGTCCAGCGATGATATCGTTCCCATGGATCATACCTTCACCGGGATGTAATCCTATTCGAAGTATTTTTACTTTGGCTTCTTCAAACAAAGGCATTATCGAACTGCACCATTCAACCGCGTCACCCAGTGTAAGAGGCTGATACTCACCTTTATTATAGATGGTTTCCAGATCTGTGTTGCGTACAACCAATGTAGGATATATCCTTGTACAATCAGCACCTGACGATATTATATCTTTTGCAGTATTAATGGATTTTTGAAATGTATCGCCGGGTAAGCCAAGCATCATTTGCAATCCAAGTGAAAATCCGGATCTTTTTATTAAAGCGGCTGCCTGCCTAACCTGTTCTGATGTATGTCTTCGTCCGGCTAACTGCAATACTTCATCGTCAAGGCTTTGCGCACCAAGTTCAATCGTGTTCACACCAAAATCCTTAAGTATCTGCAGAATTTCATCATTAATATAATCCGGCCGTGTTGATAAACGCATACCGCTGATAATTCCGCTTTTGAGCCAGGGCTGAACCAGGTTCAGGTAATGTTTTTGCCGCTCAATCGTCAATCCGGTAAAACTTCCTCCGAAAAAACCGATTTCAATTTTACTATTATGCCTGGGGATTGTTTCCAGATGTTTTTCTATTCTTTTAATTATTCCAATATCATCAGGAGCCTCATTGCCCGAAGTTATCTTTCGCTGATCGCAAAACAAACATGCATGCGGACAACCTTGCATAGGTATGAAAACAGGGATAGTAAAGTGCTGGATCTCAGAAGCCATGTTCTATTATTAATTCAAAAGTAAAAGTACCAAATTTTTATTATTTCTGGTCATTTAAGATTTTACAAAAAGCTTAAAAATCTTCATAAATACGACATTTTGTCTGTAAAACAAATTGCATGTGTGCCATATTTGCAGGATTGCTAAGATATTTTATAAACGGTTTTTATCACATAAACTACTATCCGATTCAGAAAAGCATACTTAAACAACAATATATCAATACTTTATAAGATTAATTGAATATTATGAACAAGAAAGTGATTCATTTCAAAGAATTGGCGGCATAAAAATTGACTCTTAACTATGCAAATGAAATTAATAAAATAAAAATTAAAACTAAGGAGGACTAAATTATGTTACCAGTATTAAGAAGAGGAACTACTTTCCCAAGTTTTATGGATGATTTTCTCGGAAGAGATTTTTTCTCAAATTTCTTCGATAACCAGACCGGCATGAGCATACCCTCAGTAAATATCATAGAAGGTAAGGAAGACTTCAGAATTGAAGTTGCAGTACCGGGACTGGACAAGAAGGATTTCAAAATTGACCTGAACAATAATGTGTTGGTGATTTCATCAGAAAAAGAAGTTAAAAACGAGCAAACCGATGAAAAATACATGCGCAAAGAGTTCAGTTACAGTTCGTTTCAGCGCTCTTTCACACTACCTAACTCTGTGGATGCTGAAAAAATCAATGCAGCTTACAAAGATGGAGTACTTAATGTAACTATCCCCAAAAAGGAAGATGCAAAAGAAAAGCCCCCACGTACCATAAAGATTGCGTAAAAGCAGTTTCATAAATTGAGATGTTGAAAGCTGGAATTAAAATTCCGGCTTTCTTTGTTTATAAATGCAACTAATTATGCCATAGATTAATAATATCCGGAATTATTACTTTTGCCGGTAAATACCTGTTTTGTGCTTATAGAATGTATGCTGTTATTGACATAGAGACCACCGGAGGAAGTGCGCAGCGCGATAGAATTATTGAGGTAGCTGTATTTGTTTACGACGGATCTGACATTACAGATTCTTTTGTTACCCTTGTGAATCCTGAGCGTTCAATACCATATTTTATTACGCGGCTTACCGGAATTACTGACCAAATGGTAGCACATGCCCCCCGATTTTGTGAGATTGCTCGAAAAATCCTGGAAATCACTGAAAACATAACATTTGTGGCTCACAATGTAAGCTTCGATTATAATTTCATCCGCCAGGAATTCTTGCGCCTCGGATATGATTACCGCCGCCCAAAGCTCTGCACTGTGCAACTGAGTAGAAAATATCTTCCCGGTTATCGGTCATACAGCCTTGGAAATATTTGCAAGGAATTGGATATTGAAATTGATTACCGTCACAGAGCTGCCGGCGATGCACCTGCCACAATTAAACTTCTGAACTATATTCTCGAAATAAAAGAAACCGGAGATTTTGATGAGTTATCAGAAAAAATAGTTTCGCCCGAATACGAAATGATCAGGAATCTTCCGGAAACAACAGGAGTATATTACTTTTTCAACGATAAAAATGAAATTATCTATATTGGTAAAAGTCTGAATATACGGGAGCGTGTAAAAACTCATCTGCTGCAGTGCAATACGCGGAGAGCGGTGGAAATGAAAAATGCCATTGCAGGTGTTGGCTATGAAGAAACTGGTTCAGAGCTTGTTGCATTACTTTTTGAATCGCACGAGATTAAAAGGGTTAAACCATTGTATAACCGGTCTCAGCGCCGGACTTTAGCGCAGTATGGTTTGTATTATGCTTATGATGATAATGGCTATATGAACCTGATAATTGATAAAACAAGCCGAAACGAAGTTCCTGTTTCAGTTTATTCAAGCAAAACGGCATCGCGGGAGCATCTTTTTGCAATAACAAGTAAGTTTGGTTTATGCCAGAAATTATGTGGTTTGTATCAAACCCAAAATTCCTGTTTCCAATATTCAATAGGGCAATGCAAAGGTGCCTGTTTGGGCAGGGAAAAACCTGACGAATACAATAAAAGGGTAAAGATGGCTATTGACAGCCTTGCCATTGGCAGCGAGAACATTTTTATTATCGGCAATGGGCGCCATGATAAAGAAAGATCAGTGATAAAAATTGAACAGGGGAAATATATAGGCTTTGGATATTTTGATCCTGCGGCTTTGAATGGGAATCCGGAAATACTCGATGATTGTATCAGGGATTTTGAAGATAACCGCGATACCCGGCAGATTATACGCTCGTATCTGCGACATAATGAAAAGGATTTACGTTTCGAAACCAGACTAAAAGCCAATAACACAATGGTTTATATATATCTGGAAAATGATTGTTGTTTTTAAACAGAGATTTTCTCCAGTGCTTTCTCAGCAGCCTGTTGTTCAGCAGCTTTTATTGAATAATCCTGCCCGCGTCCAAAAATAACCTGATCAATTAGCAATTCAACAATATATTGCTTGTGATATCCCGAGCCAACCTCATCAATAACTTTAAATTCAAGGGTTTTCTTTTCACGTTGAGTCCATTCAAGCAATCTGCTTTTGAAGTTGGTATCCATAGTAACCATCTCATCCATATCAACATGCAGTCGTATTATACGATCAATTATGATACGTCTGGTAATTCTGTAACCTTTATCAAGATATAAAGCTCCGATGAAAGCTTCAAAAGCATCGCCCTTCATTGATTTATGATGAGGGATGGTTTCCTGCGAACACTGGATTAACATGTCAATACCAAGTTTTGATGATAGTTTGTTAAGATTGTTCCTTCTTACAATTTTTGATTTCATTTGGGTTAGAAAACCCTCGTCCTTATATGGGAACAATTTGAACAGATGATCTGCAATTATTGCATCCAGAACAGCATCACCCAAAAACTCAAGACGTTCGTTTGAAATCCTCGTTCCGTTAAAATGACGTAAAGCGCGTGATTTATGCCTGAAAGCCAACTGATAAATAGAAATATTGTTGGGATAGAACCCAAAAATATTTTTTAACTTTAAATATAGTTCTCTGTCGGGCGAGAAAATTGCCTTGAAATAACCAAAACAGAACATGTGGGCAATGATTTGTTTGCCTTTATTGTGAGTATAAGGTAGAAAGCTGTCAATAGTTCATACAAAATATTGTAAAGCAATCTGGTATGTCAAACGGTTTTAACTATTATATTTTTTAAAAACCATGCTGACGTTGTGACCGCCAAATCCAAAAGTATTGGAAATAGCAGCATTAATATTACGTTTCTTTGCTGTGTGAAAAGTAAAATCCAGTTTATTGTCAATTTCCGGATCATCGGTAAAGTGGTTGATAGTAGGCGGAACTATGCCATTCACAATCGAAAGTACAGTAGCTACAGCTTCAACAGCACCTGCTGCTCCAAGCAAATGCCCGGTCATTGATTTTGTTGAGTTAATACTAATATTATAGGCATTTTCGCCAAAAAGCCTAACAATAGCCTTTGGTTCGGCTATATCACCAAGAGGCGTGCTCGTACCATGAGTATTAATATGTTCAATTTCATTGATTTGCAATCCTGCTTCTGTAATGGCATATTTCATTGACTTATATGCGCCATCGCCATCAGGATGAGGAGAAGTAATATGATAAGCATCAGCCGAAAGTCCGGCACCGGCTAACTCGGCATATATCTTAGCACCACGTCTCAGAGCATGTTCCAGTTCTTCAAGGACCAAAGCCCCGGCTCCTTCAGCCATTACAAAACCATCTCTATCTTTGTCAAACGGACGTGAAGCAGTTTTTGGATCATTATTTCTGGTTGAAATGGCATGCATAGCATTGAACCCGCCTACACCGGCAATATTTATACTTGCTTCGCTGCCACCGCAAACTATGATATCTGCCTTACCTATTGCAATAAGATAAAAAGCATCAACAATAGCATTAGCAGAAGAAGCACATGCTGAAACAGTTGCAAAGTTCGGGCCCATGAAGCCATGCTTTATTGAAATATGCCCGGCTGCAATATCAGCAATCATTTTGGGTATGAAAAACGGACTAAACCGCGGTGTTCCATCACCATGAGCAAAACTTATCATCTCTTCGGCAAAAGTGTCAATACCACCTATTCCGCTTGACCATATCACACCTATTCTGTCATGATCAATTTTCGGAGAAATACCTGCATCTTTAATTGCCTCATCGCTGCACACAATGCCGTACTGAGAATACCTGTCGTGCTTACGGGCTTCTTTACGGTCAAAATAATCAGCAACATTGAAATCCTTTAACTCACAGGCAAACTGTGTTTTACATTTCGAGGCATCAAAACGCGTAATAGCAGTAGCGCCACTGACTCCATTAATCAAACTGTTCCAATATTCCTGGGTGTTATTGCCTATTGGAGTCAGTGCGCCTAAGCCAGTAACTACAACTCGCTTTAGCATAATTAAATAAGAAATTACTTAAGTACGTTCTCAATATAAGCGATTGCTTCACCGACAGTTCCAATCTTTTCGGCTTGTTCGTCGGGAATGGCCATGTTGAATTCTTTTTCGAATTCCATAATAAGTTCAACAGTGTCGAGAGAGTCTGCACCAAGATCATTGGTGAAACTTGCTTCAGATGTAACTTCACTTTCGTCAACACCGAGCTTATCAACAATAATAGCTTTTACTTTTGCTGCAATTTCTGACATTTTTTCTCCTTTGTTTATTGATTTGAACTTGCAAAGAAAATCATTAAAACGCTTATAACAAAAAAATGATGAGGCATTTTTTCATTATCGCATGATAAAATATTGAATTTCAATATAATAACAATTTTGAGATTTTTAGATTATTTTAAAATAGTTTTCTTAAATAGTGCTTATTTTTGCAAATAAATAGAAATTTTTTGACCTTTGTCTTCAAAGAATAAATAATAATTATGGATCAGCATATTGTAATTTTTGCTTCTGGAAGTGGTTCTAATTCCGAGGCTATTGCAGAATATTTGCAAAAGCATAATGTTGCCGGTATTTCGCTGATTATGAGCAACCGACATGATGCTTATGTTCTTGAAAGAGCAAAATCCCTAAATATCCCCTCATTGTATTTTTCGCGAACTGATTTATATAATGATGTCTTGGTTCTGAACCGATTGATTAGAGAAAATCCCTCATTAATTGTGTTAGCAGGTTTTTTATGGCTGTTGCCGGTGAACATCATCTCAAAATTCCCTGATCGCATAGTCAATATTCATCCTTCCTTATTGCCGGCTTTTGGCGGAAAAGGAATGTATGGCAGTAAAGTGCATGAGGCTGTTATTGCTATGGGCTGTGAGGAAAGCGGAATAACAATCCATTACGTGAACGAAAGATATGACGAAGGTGATATTATTTTTCAAGCCCGCTGTGAGGTTTTTGATGACGATACACCTGAATCTTTGGCTCAAAGAATTCATCAGCTTGAACATTTCTGGTATCCCAGAATAATAGAAAAGCTTTTAACCGGAACTAAAATCACTGATCAGGATAACACTTCATAAGCAGAATAACATGACATACTCTAATTCAGAGGTTTACAAACAATCGCTGGTTTAAATAAAAGATTACAGCTTCTTCCTATTCTACTGATAATCAGGAAATTTGATCATTCTATTAAAATAAAAGTGAAAATATTACGTGCATGTGATACTTTTTCCTGATAAATGTTGTATATTTGGCTCGTAAATAAAGCGTTAGGTATAATCATAAAAAAAATTCCCCATGAAAAAAATTTGTGCAATTATTTTAACAATGACAGTAAGTATTATTACTTACGGACAAGTATCGAAAACTCTTGTTGACGATAATAAACTCTGGAGTAATCTTTGGCAAACTGGCGGCGGACCTCCACCTCACGGAATGGTTACTAATTATATAAAGTTTTCGGCTGACACAACAATTGATGATAAGATCTATAAAAAAGTATTAGAATCAAAAGATGAGTATCAGACTGATTATGCTGTTATAGGCTACATAAGGGAAGACTCACTAAAAAAAGTTTATTACAGAGAAAAAAATGAAACGGAGAAACTCCTGTATGATTTTGGAGCTGAAGTAGGTGATAGCATAATGATTGGTACTATGACTTTAGTGGTAGGAAAGATTGACTATATATTGATCAACCACGAAATCCTGAAAAGAATGGAGGTATATCCTGAAGGATTCGGGGGAGAACCTGGGGAACAATGGATAGAAGGAATTGGTAGCTTATGTGGGATCTTGTCAAGCGGAACATTTGAATTTACTGGCGCAAAGCATGATCTCTTATGCTTTTTTGAGAATGATGCATTGATATATTCAAATCCGGAATTTGAAGACTGCTTCTACAATACTTTAGGAATAGGAGAGATAGAAACTAACAGATTTGGAGTTGAAATAATCCCAAACCCTGTTGCTAGTTCGTCAATAATGAAAATTCACGGTGAATTCAATAATGATCTAATGATAGAAATTTTCACCCTTCATGGTATTAAAATAAGAACAATACACCCGGGCAAATCAAGTATTGTGTTAAGAAATGAAGATTATGTACCGGGAATTTACATTTTCAAAGTTACAAAAAGGGGTGCTGAATATACTACAGGAAAGTTTGTGGTGAAATAACAACTATGCACAACATGATATAGCCAACAAAAGCGTGACCTGGACGTAGTTTGGTGGTCGTTGCTACGTGTTGGCTTTTACAGCGATAAACAGTGGAGCAATCCACAAATCTGCTACTGCAACTTTACAAGGAACGGTAATCAAAAATCCCAACCTGTCGCACTAAACTTGAAAATCCTGCGAAGCAAGGACATTCCTTATTATATCAATTGAAACATCGGAAAGGTGTAAAGCCATCACAGCAGCCAAAACCGCATTAACAACTTGGTTTTCAGCAGAATGAAGTACCGGGATCCTGACTTATTTGCATTATTGAAGACACAAACAAATCACACTGATACTCTATTAGTTATGGAGGAAAAATTTTATTTTGTTACTCTAAAACGGGCAGGATGGATAACATAAAAGTCCTTTTGATGATTTTTTAAAAAAAGTTCTATATTTGAAAAAAATATAAAACCAGCAGAAGCTTGTATTATGGAGTTTAGAAAGTTGTAAAAGAAAAGATTCATTGGAAAATAAGTACCTTAGCGCTAAGGCTAAAAGTCTACACACTAATAAAAAAATGGAACAACTAGGTAAAGATTATACAGACCATAAAGTATTCGCACAGCTTTCTGAGTTTGCCGACTTTTATGATTCTTTGGCATACAATACAATGGGATTTGTAAGCCAAGGTACAGAAGCAATTTTTAATCTGAACACTTATGTATTCAGATCTATAAAAGGAACTCTTGACTCAATAAACAAAATTTTATCAGATAGACGTATAAATGACTCCTACGCACTCTTACGGAAATTTTACGACTCGACGATAATAAACGTTTATACCAATTTATATCTGAACGACCATTTCACCCTTGACAATTTCATAGTTGAGCATATTGACAATTGGATAAAAGGAAAACAGAAAATCCCTGGGTACCGAGAGATCTCTAATTACATTAAAGACACTGAAAAATTAAAACCAATAACCAACTTACTTTCAAAAGATAAACTATACAAAGACGTTCGAGACAGGTGCAACGACCATATACATTACAACTATTATTACAACTTGATGTATAATGACAATGAAATTCATCTGCCAAATATAATTAAGGCATTAGACACCTTTTCAAAGGACTTGACAGCTGTTTTTGTTCAACATTTTGCTTATTTCTTCTACTTAAACGACCACTATATGATGTCAACGGATTATATTGACAATCTTGATATGGGTATGACACCTGAAGAAGATTCACAATATTGGGTTGCGCCTTTCATTCAAGAGATATTTGACAAATGGATTAAACCTAAAAGAAAAGATATTGCTGACGAAATAAAATCAAAATCTTTAATGAAACTAGAATGATTTTAACAATTAAACATAGTGTAAACTAGGAAGCCCTGAACAGTCACAGCTAATAACAAAAAAACAGAATACAAATGGCAAAGATATTATCAACTGAAATAGTATCACTTGTGCATCATGTAAAACTTAACGAGAGTGGATGGTGGGAAAAATCAATCCAGAATATTATAATTTCTACATTTGGTATTAATGAAAATGCCCCTCAGAGTGAGCAAGGGATTTTGAATAACCTAAAACTTGAACTCAATACGAATTTCGATATAACACGTATTTCAAAACAATTAGAAACTCTGAAATCACAAAAAACAATAATACCCATTTCAAATGATTTATATGTTTTATCTGAAGAATCATATACTGAGTTTAAAGCATCATTTTTAGCTCAAAAGGAAATTGAATTTGAAGCAGAAAAACGCTTTAATGAACTTTGCTTAAAAATATGTCCAAATATTATTTCAAAAAACTTATGGAACGAGTTAAATGATTATCTGCTAATCCCGTTAATACGTGAAATAGGAGCAAAAACGTATGAATTGATTAGCGGTGAAAATGCAATATCTATTGACCAATATGGTCAATTTAATAGTTTCCTTTTAAGATATAATAAGGACGACAAAATGAAGATACAGGCGCTTCTACTTAACTACTTCGATTTTAAAAACGACTTCATTAAAAAATTCATTCTTCATCAACTTAATGCATACTTTTTTATTGAAGCAACCAATCTTAACCAAAAAACTATTGACGAAGTCTATACATTATCTAAATCCCAAACTAATTTAAAGGTATTTATCGATACTAATTTTTTACTTACACTATTAGATTTACACGATAATCCATCCAATGAAGCAGCTTTCTCATTATTAGAGCTATTAGACGAAATTCAAAACCGAGTAAAAGTTAAATTCTATGTTTTACCAGTAACTGTATTAGAATTTCAAAATCTTATTGGAAAATTCAAAGACTACCTAATAAAACTAAAGCCATCAATGAATCAAGCTATCGCTGCTGAAAATACTGATGAATTCTCTGGTATTATAAAGAAGTATTTCCAAAAATGTTATGAGAAAAATACTATGTTAAATCTTGATGACTATTTTGACCCATACTTAGATAATTTCACAGTAAATATTAGAAAAAGAGGACTTGAAGTTCAACAAGATAACATGGATAAATACTCTACTGATCAAAGGGTTGTAGATGATTTATTAGAACAAGTTGATTACCGCTTTGAACGAAATGAAAAAGCAGGAAAGTATCAAGGCTTATCAAAGGAGGAAAAGGAGTTAAGAAGGCAAAATATTTATGATAAGTTTAATCATGACTGCCAAATGTGGCATTATGTGAAAGATAAGAGACCAACTTATATTGATTCAACGAAGGATATCGTTAATTGGATTCTAACCCTGGATTTTAGTTTTTTAGAGTATGACAAGTATAAACAGCTGAAAAACTCAATATCTAAAATAAGTATTTGTCTTCATCCGAATGAATTCATTTCAATGCTGCAATTTTGGGTTCCAAGAACTGAGAAATTTGAGAATGCCATTCTAGGCAATTTTAGATTACCATTTCTTTTTAAGGAAGTCGACAGTGAATCTGAAAAGATTAGCATTGAAATATTAAGGGCCATTTCACAATATGAGGATAGCGATAAATTTAGCAGTGAGCTTGTAGCTGAAATCCTAACAAACAAGGCATTACGACAAAAGATTAAACCAAACAATTCAGTAGAAGAAAATGCAAAACTAATAAAGGAAGATTTATTTAAAAAATATGAAGTAGCGAAAAAGCAACTAAATGAGGAGAAAGAAATAAAAAATAACTTAACAGAAGAATTGAATATTGTTAAAAGTGAAATTGGAAATCTAACTAAAAAGATTGATGAGCTACAAGAAAAAACTAATAGAAAAATTGAAAAAGAGCTTGAATTTAATAGAAACTCTAGAATTCAAGAACTAGAAGCAAAAAAGAGTAACCTGTCAACCAAAATTGAACAAATCAAAATCAGACTTGCTGATTATGAAGATCAGGTTCGAAAAGCTGAAATAGAGTTTAATCGCGAATCAAGAACATTTGTAAGTATAATAAAATCAACATTCTATGGTGAACAAAAAGTAAAATCAGAATTAAAAGAAAAAATTCATCGCAAATATTATGATGAGGGAAAATATTTAAAACTTAAAGATGAATTATCGGAGCTAAACAAAGAATACAATAAATTGGTAATACCTTCATCAGAAGATAAAATAATTATTTATTGTGAAAATCAAAACGCTAAATATTTCAATAGCCTTAAATTCCAAAACACACATTTTATACCTGAGGTAGATAGTAATGGTGTTTTTATTAAAGTTCTGGCAAATCCTACTCATTTCGGTTTGCGCGACAGAGATTTTCTAACTGACCTAGAAATTGAAAGAATTAAGAAGGAGCATAAAAACTATTTTATACTCCAATATTATTGCTTTGAAAATTATTTGTATCATCCGGATAATATTAATGAATTAGGTTTAAATGATTTTAACAAGGATTGGTATACTGAAGAACTAATTCGCCAAAAGGATGCTAGATATGATAAAATAATTATGAATCTAAAAAACGTTAGAAATGGCTATCAAGAATTTAAAATACCTGACAATAAGTTTAGAGAAAAGAAAGATGAAATAATTTGTGACTATTTAAAGTCAAACGATGTAGAGATTTTTCTTAAATCTTATAGCCTTAAATCACCAAACTTTGATAAGACTATAATTGCTAAATTCCAGGTATCAATAGAACAATTAACCGCAACTGATTGGTTTAGAAAAAGAATAGAGCAAATACTTACATTTTAAGAACAAATATCAACTAATGACCAAATTAAACGGAAACGGAGAGAAAGTAAAATCCATGGAATCATGGATTTGGGATGCAGCATGCAGTATCAGAGGTGCTGCTGATGCAGCCAAATACAAAGACTATATTCTTCCTCTCATTTTTATAAAGCGCTTATGTGATGTGTTTGATGATGAGATTGACCGCATTGCCGAGAAAGTAAAATCAAGGACCAAAGCGCTGCAACTGGTAGAAAGGGATAAATTGCTGGTGCGGTTTTATCTGCCTATGCGACCGAAAGACCTTGAGAAAGAATCAACCTGGGATGTTATCCGGACTTTGAGTGATAAAATCGGTCAGCAGCTTACTGACATACTGCGTTTGGTAGCAAGGGAAAATAACGGCTTGCAGGGAATCATTGATCGCATTGACTTTAATGCAACCACACACGGGCAAAGAGATATTGATGATGACCGCCTGAGCAAGCTGATTGAAAAAGTTGCTGAAAAAAGATTGGGACTTAATGATGTAGAACTGGATATTATTGGTCGTAGTTACGAATATCTGATACGCAAATTTGCTGAAGGCAGCGGGCAAAGTGCCGGTGAGTTTTATACACCGGCCGAGGTAGGTTTAATCATGGCAAAAATTATGGATGCTGAGCCGGGTATGGAAATATATGACCCTACATGCGGCAGTGGCGGTTTGCTCATTAAGTGCCAACTGGTAATGGATGAAAAGATGAGAACCCTGAGGCTCCCTAAGGGCGAAGATATTAAATATGCATCGCTGAAACTGTTTGGCCAGGAATTTACCCCGTCAACATGGGCCATGAGCAAAATGAATATGGTAATTCACGACATGGAGGGTGAAATTGAAATTGGAGACACATTGAAAAATCCCAAGTTCAGAAACAAAAATAAACTAAAAACTTTTGACCGTGTAGTAGCCAACCCGATGTGGAACCAGGGGCGAGACAGCTTGCCCTATATCAATGATGATTTTTTTATCAATGATGAAATGGTGCGCTTCCCCGCAGGCAGTTGTGGCGGAAAAATTGACTGGGGTTGGATGCAGCATATATACAGTAGCCTGAACGACAAAGGAAGAGCAGCCGTTATTTTAGACACCGGTGCTGCCAGCCGCGGCAGTGGCAACCAGGGCAACAACAAAGAAAAAGATTGCCGCAAATGGTTTGTGGACAATGATTTGATTGAAGGTGTGATTTACCTGCCCGAAAACCTTTTTTACAACACTACAGCACCTGGTATTGTGATTTTTCTGAACAAGAATAAAAAGCATAAAGACAAAATGTATCTGCTTCATGCGGGCAAAGAATTCGAGAAAGGTGACCCCAAAAACTATATCACCGATGCAGGCATTGAAAAAATCAGTGAATATTTTAAGGCATTTAAGGAAGAAGAAAAATTTTCGCGATTAGTCAGCAAAGAAGAGATTATAAAAAACGATTATAACATTAGCCCCAGCCGTTACATACAAATTGCCGATGCCGAAATCTACCGACCAATTGACGAATTGGTGGAAGAATTGAATATATTGGAAGAAGAAGCAATACAAGTAGATAAGGAACTGAAAAGTATTTTTGAAAAGTTGGGTATATGAGTAACAAGATACAAGTACGGGCACTGACCCAGCAGAATATTGAGAAAAGAATCTTTACCATTAGAGATACTCAGGTGGTTTTGGATAAAGATCTGGCTACTTTTTACGAAGTAAAACCCATACGCCTAAGAGAACAGATGAAACGCAATGCAAACCGTTTTCCTGACGACTTCGTTTTTCAGCTTACCCGAAGCGAGGTGGAGAGTCTGGTATCGCAAAATGCGATACCTTCCATACAATCGCTTGGCGGATATATGCCTTATGCTTTTACGGAACAAGGAGTGGCGGCTGTATCGGCAGTTCTCAAAAGTGAGAAAGCGGCAGAAGTGAGCATTATGATTATGCGTGCATTTGTGGCAATGCGCAAGTTTATTGTGCAGCATGGGCGGCTGTTTGAACGATTAGACCGGATTGAGATAAAACAATTGGATACCGACCAAAAAATAGAGGGTATTTTTAAAGCCCTTGAAAGCAAAAAGACACAACCCGATAAAGGCATTTTCTTTGATGGACAGGTGTTTGATGCCTGGGTGTTTATCAGCGACCTGGTAAAAAACGCAAAAAGCAGTTTGATTTTAATTGACAATTATGTGGACGAAACCATTCTTTCACTGTTTGCAAAAAAGAAGAAAACAGTATCACTAAGCATTTACACAAAAAACATAAGCAGAGCTTTGCAGGAAGATGCCAAAAAATTCAATCAACAGTATGGCGGATTAACCCTTCATGCATTTGATGCTTCGCATGATCGTTTTTTGCTGATTGATGAAACGGAGGTATATCATATAGGCGCTTCACTGAAAGATTTGGGCAAAAAATGGTTTGCCTTCAGTAAGATGGATAAAGAGTCAATCGTTATTTTTAAAAAACTGGGGATATGAGAACAAACAATCCAACGATACAAGGGAAAGATATTGAAATCTGGATTTTTACCATTCGCGACCGGCAGGTGATGCTCGACAGTCATCTTGCCGAGATGTATAATATTGAGACAAAAGTTTTCAATCAGGCAGTTAAAAGAAATATTGAACGATTTCCGGAGGGCTTCAGATATCGGCTTACTGAAAAAGAGTGGAGCAGTTTAAGGTCATAAAATAAAAAGTAAATGAAAGGATATATGTACATACTGGAATGTACTGATGGCAGCTACTACACGGGTAGCACCAATAATCTGGAATTGAGGTTAGCACAGCATCAGGCAGGCGAAGGAGCTAATCACACCAAAAAAAGATTACCGGTTAGTTTGGTGTATTATGAAGAATATGCAAGAGTTGATGAAGCATTTTACAGAGAAAAACAGGTTCAGGGCTGGAGCCGGAAAAAGAAAGAAGCACTTATAAACGGAATGCCGGAATTGCTACCTACATTGGCTGTGGCATATAGAGATTTGAAAAAGTTATCGGGTGGCTTTGTAAAGGGTGGCTTCGAGAATACTGCTATGGGTGGCTTCGAGAACCTCAGCCACCTGGACAATACAATGCCTGAAAATCCGCTGAGGAAAAATCCGCTGACTGAGGCTCTCGAAGGCAGCGACAATAAAAACAATTCTAAAAAGTTGGGGATATGATGGAAGATTGGAAAATAAAAGCAATTGAAGAGATTGCAAAAACAACAAGTGGAGGCACCCCAAGCAGAGCTAATAAAAGTTATTATAATGGGAATATCTTATGGGTAAAATCTGGTGAATTGAAAGATAATTATATTTTTGATACGGAGGAGAAGATTACTGAAGAAGCTGTAAAAAATTCTTCTGCAAAATTATTCCCCGCAGGAACTGTTTTAATGGCAATGTATGGTGCAACTGTTGGGAAAACAGCAATTTTAAAAGTCCAAGCTACAACTAATCAAGCTGTCTGCGGAATTATTCCAAAGGAAAAAAAATGCAATAATGAGTTTCTTCGCTTTCAACTGATGTTTAAACGAGAAGACTTTCTAAAACAAAGGTATGGAGGTGCACAACCCAACATAAGTCAAACCATTATCAAAACATTTGATATTATCCTACCACCCCTCCCCGAGCAACGCAAAATCGCCTATATCTTAAGCACGGTGCAAAAAGCCATAGAGCAGCAGGATAAACTTATCCGCCACACCACCGAACTCAAAAAAGCACTGATGCAAAAACTCTTTACCGAAGGCATGCCGATGGCTGTGCTACCCGGGGTGGCTGAGGCACTCGAAGTCCCCGAAAAAATATACAAAATAGAAGAACAATCGCTAACTTCAACAGCAGAAAAATAGAATTTAATATGAAAATACCAGATTTGTTAAAAGAAAATTTAAAAGTAGTTTTTTGCGGAACTGCTGCAGGTAATCGTTCTGCTCAACAAGAAGCTTATTATGCCGGATGCGGAAATAAGTTTTATTGTGTATTGCATCATGCAGGGTTCACTCCTGTTCAACTTATTCCGTCTCAATATGAACAATTAATTGACTACGGTATCGGACTAACTGATTTAGTAAAGCAAAAATCAGGAATGGATAAAGATTTGAAGCAAGAAGATTACAACATATCTGACTTCAATGAGAAAATAGAAAAATATAAACCGCAGTTTGTATGCTTTAACGGAAAAGAAGCTGCAAAGAAATATTTCGGAGTAGAAAAAATAGACTATGGTTTACAAAATGAATGTCTTGGAGAAACTAAGTTTTTTGTAGCTCCGTCAACATCTGCAAAAGCCCACAGCTATTGGAATGAGGAATATTGGAAAAAACTTAATACCCTTACAAATGGCAAAACCCACCGAACATAAAAGCGTTCAGACGCGTATACTAAAATATGCGAGTGAAATCGGATGGACTTTTGTTTCGCAAAACGAAGCTGAAAGTCGCAGAGGTTTCGACATTTTAGCTGAATCACCAAGAGAAAGAGCAAGCAACGCCAGCCGCTTTTTTACGGATACGCTTTTTGAAAAGGTAAAACAATTCAATCCTCAGTTTAAAGACAGCAAGGAAGACTTATTGCGTTTGTTAGAACTGCCTTTACCCACCATTCATGGCAATCGCGATTTCCTTCAATACCTGCAAGGTGAAAAAACATTTTTCAGTAAAGAAGAAAATCGGGAATTCAACCTGATTTTGATTGATTATGACCATCCTGAAAATAATATTTTTGAGATAACTGAAGAATACTATTTCTATAACGGCCAGAAAGCCATTCGTGAAGATGTGGTTTTTTTAATTAATGGCATTCCGGTTCTGGTTATTGAATGCAAGAATGCTACCATTGATGAGGCCATTTCCATAGGGATAGATCAGATTAGAAGATACCACCGGGAAACTCCCGAGTTAATGGTTGCTCAGCAGTTGTTTTCAGTTACTGAAAGCATTGGTTTTTCGTATGGTGTAACCTGGAACACCATTCGCAGGAATATCTTTAACTGGAAGAGTTTAAACACTGACTCCAGTGTGGACTCAATAGGGAATCTCGAGGAAAAGGTAAAATCATTTTGCGAACGCCGGCATATACTTGATCTGCTTAAAAAATTCATTCTGTTTGCTGAAAAGGATGAAGAACTCAATAAATATATTTTGCGGCAACATCAGAAAACGGCTGTTGACAGAGTATTGGAACGGGCTTTGGATCTGTCAAAAACAAGGGGATTGGTTTGGCATACACAGGGTAGCGGAAAAACTTACACAATGATTAAATCTGCCGAGCTGTTGTTCAAAGCTCCGCAAACTGAAAAGCCTACCATTCTGCTAATGATAGATCGCAACGAGCTTGAAGATCAGATGCTGAAAAATCTTGAGTCGGTTGGAATCAACAATGTTGCGCAGGCAAAGAGTATTCACGAATTGCAGCGCATTTTAAAAAGTGATTACCGGGGTATATTGGTGACCATGGTTCACAAATTCAGGGATATGCCGGCAAATGTGAGCTTGCGGAAAAATATATTTGTACTGATTGATGAAGCACATCGGACTACCGGTGGTGATTTGGGGAATTTTCTGATGGCAGCCGTACCTAATGCCACATTTATCGGTTTTACCGGAACTCCTATTGATAAAACAGCGTATGGCCGTGGTACATTCAAAACATTTGGAATAGATGATGAACTGGGGTATTTACATAAATATTCGATTTCAGATAGTATTGATGATGGAACAACACTGCCGCTTTTCTACGGTATGGCGCCGAATGAATTGCTGGTACCTAAGGAAATTCTTGAGGAGGAGTTCCTGAATTTGGCCGAAGCTCATGGTGTTAATGATATTGAGGAGTTGAATAAAATTCTGGAACGGGCCGTAAACACCAAAAACTTCCTGAAAGGCAGGGAAAGAGTTGATAAAGTTGCAGCCTATGTTGCTAAGCATTATAAAGAAAATGTTGAGCCGTTGGGTTACAAAGCATTTCTGGTTGGAGTTGACCGGCCTGCCTGTGCAATGTATAAAAAGGCATTGGATAAATATCTCCCTTCCGAATATTCTGAAGTCGTTTATACCGGCAACAACAACGATACAGAAGAGTTAAAAGCATATCATCTTGATCCAAAAAAGGAGAAGGAAATTAGGAAGCGCTTTACCAAATTGGATGAGCAGCCCAAAATTCTGATTGTAACTGAAAAACTGCTTACGGGTTATGATGCACCGGTTCTTTATGCCATGTATCTTGATAAACCCATGCGTGATCATACTTTGTTACAGGCTATTGCAAGGGTAAACCGGCCTTATGAGAATGAAGAACTTGAAATGGTGAAGCTGCATGGATTTATTCTTGATTTTGTGGGCATTTTTGAAAATCTTGAAAAAGCATTGGCTTTTGATAGTGATGAAATCAATGCAATTGTAAAAGATATTCAATTGCTGAAATACCTTTTCCAATCAAAGATGGAAGAAGAAGTTCCGCCTTATCTGGATTTAATCAGGAGCGGATTCATTGATAAGGATACGGACAATTTAATAGAACATTTCAGGGATAAACCCAAGCGCAAGGAACTATACAGACTTTTTAAGGAAATTGAAATGCTCTATGAAATCATTTCACCTGATAAATTCCTTAGGCCGTACATTGAACCATATGCAACACTTTCTGCCATTTATAAGGTGGTCAGGAATGCTTACGCAAAGCGGATAATGGTGGATAAAGAATTTCAGCGTAAGACCAATGAATTGGTGCAGCGCAAAGTCGCCGGTTCTTACCCGGAATTCAAGAATGAGTATTTCGAAATAAATGAAGAAACAATTGAGTATATAAAAGGTAAAAATGAAAACAGCAATACAAAGGTCATCAATCTGATTAAGAGTATTGAAAAAAGAGCGGATGAAGTTCTTGATGATCCATATCTGATAGGGATTAAAGAAAGGGCGGAATTGGTTGAAGAAAAATACGAAAACCGCCAAATAAGCACTCAGGAAGCTCTTGAAGAAATCAAAAAGCTTTTCGAAGAAGATGTAAAGCGCCGAAAAAAACAAGCTGAAATGGGTTTTGACGGGTTAACCTATTTTATATACAGTAAGCTGCTTGACAAAGGAATTGGCAAAACAAAAGAAATAACCAACCAAATAAAAGATGAATTTATCAGTCATCCGAATTGGAAAACAAGTGAAAAAGAATTAAGAGAACTTAGAAAAGCGGTTTATTTTGTTTTGCTATCAGAGGAAGATGATATCGACAAAGTGGCTAATCTTATTGATGAATTGTTTAACCATTTATTCATCGCATTCAAATTGTAGTTATGGCTAAGTGGAAAGATAAGGCAGAGTTTAAGAATTGCGTACATGAATATGCAAATAAAATGGAGATTAATGTTAAGTCATTGTCTTTGAGGCCAATGGTTAATAAATGGGCTTCCTGCTCCACAGATGGAAATTTAAATTTCAACAAGGAACTACTTGATATTGATAGAGAATTAGGAGAATATGTAATAGTTCATGAACTGTTACATTTCAATGTTCCCAATCATGGTAAACTTTGGAAGAGTTTAATGACAGTATACCTAGGTAACTATGAAGAAATAGAATTAAAACTAAAGAAGCTTGCAAAACCACCTCAGGAAAAAGGTGAATTAAAGAAATCTAACTCCTGACTTGTCCGCCTTATCGAAGTACTAAAAATATTATATTGATATTCAATTAGTTATTGAGCAAAAAAAATAAACCTGTCGCACTAAACCTGGAAATCCTGCGAAGCAAGGACATTCCTTATTATATCAATTGAAACATCGGAAAGGTGTAAAGCCATCACAGCAGCCAAAACCGCATTAACAACTTGGTTTTCAGCAGAATGAAGTACCGGGATCTTTTCGGCTGAGAAAACAGCTGCTTTCTGTCCTTCAAACTTTTTTTCAAACCTATTATTATAAAATCAGAACTCCTGATCTCACGCAGTCGTTAATGTCGTAGTTTTGTAGACCCTGTCTCTTATACACATCT
>LSQX01085380.1_pt1 | contig 46030 bp, 40 predicted proteins | sample 654561 | NCBI WGS metagenome assembly LSQX01 (sample SAMN04489861, study PRJNA283612) | anaerobic digester metagenome | isolation source: 4 biogas reactors fed with cattle manure at either 37C or 55C with and... | place: Denmark: Kongens Lyngby | collected 2014 | reverse complement strand
CGAGGACGTCCGGGAGCTCGTGTTCGATCAACTCGAACCCGAACAGGTCGAGCAGATGCTGGCGATCAGCCAACGGATCCTGTCGGTGGTCAGGCCTGACAGAAGCTGGGAGACATCCACCACGCCATGAACGTCGTCGCGCGCACGAAGAACCTGACGCCGTCGGTCTTGTGATCCTGACGCTGCCGGGCCGATCGCCGGACGTCAGCCGGTTGCGCGGGCCTCGATCGCACGCCGGATCGCCTTATCCAGTTCCACGACGCCGAACACGAGCACGCCCGCCAGCAGGGGGACTGCCCAGTCGGTCAGACCGACATGGGTCGTGCCGAAGGCAACCTGCATGAACGGAAGGTGCACGAACGCCAACTGCAGCAGGATCATCAAGCCGATGCAGATCCAGGCGATGGGGTTGGTGGTGAACAGCTCCTTGCGCAGCGACCGGGCGCGGCTGAAGCGGGCGGCGAGGAGATAGAAGATCTGGCCGACGACGAGGGTGTTGACGGTGATCGTGCGGGATTCCGCGGCCCCCAGACCCTGGCTCTGCGAGATCAGGAAAGCGCCGATCGCCAAGCCACCGACGAGGACCGACACATAGGAGATCCGCAGGATCGCCTCGGCGTTGAGCAACGACTCCCGCGGGTCGCGCGGGGGCCTGTTCATGATGCCCGGCTCGGGCGGTTCGAACGCCAGGGCCAGACACAGGGTGATCGCCGTGATCAGGTTGATCCACAACACCTGCAGCGGTGTGATCGGGAGGGGTGACATGCCCACCACCATCGCTGCGAGGATCACCAGGCCCTGCCCACCGTTCGTGGGCAGCATGAACACGATCGCCTTCTTGAGATTGTCATAGATCGTCCGGCCCATCTCCACCGCGGCCGCGATGGAGGCGAAGTTGTCATCCGCGAGCACCACATCGGCGGCGTCCTTGGTCGCCTCCGTGCCCTTGATCCCCATGGCGACACCCACGTCCGACTTCTTCAGCGACGGGGCATCGTTGACCCCATCACCGGTCATCGCCACCACGTGTCCGTTGGCCTGCAGGGCGGTCACGAGCCGGAGCTTGTGTTCCGGGCTGGTGCGCGCATAAATGTCGTGGTCGCGGACGATCTGCCGCAATTCCTCGTCCGTCGCCCGCTCGAGTTCCGCCCCGGTGATCACCCGATCGCCGATGCCCATCTCACTCGCGATCGCACGGGCCGTATCGGCATGGTCGCCGGTGATCATCTTCACGTCGATGCCGGCGTTGTGCACGGTCGCAATCGCGTCCGTGGCCTCCTGCCGGGGCGGATCGATGATCCCGTACAGCCCCAGGAATACGAACCCACCCGCATCCACGTCCGCCAGCTCGAGGGTCGTGGTGCCGGGTTCGGCCTTGCGTGCAGCCGCCGCCAGTACGCGAAGACCCTGCCCCCCGAGACGGTGCATTTCCTCCTCCCAGCGCTCACGGTCGAGGGGCTCGGTCTCGTTCAGGCCGGTGCCCTGCCGGTCGCAGCGGTCGAGCAGCCGGTCCGGGGCGCCCTTGAGGTGAATGACGAGATCGCCGGAGTTGTTCACGTGCCTGTCGAGGGTGGCCATGTATTTGTGGGCCGAGTCGAACGGCACGACCGCCAGACGGTTCTGGTCCGACCCGGAGGCCCCGGCCTTCAGCGCGAACGTGCGGACGCCACCGTCGGTCGGGTCACCCGCGACGGCCCAGTGGTCGTCGCGCTGCTGGACCGTCGCGTCGTTGGCACGCTCGGCCACCTCGGCGATCGCGAACAGATCGTGGTGATGGGCTAGCGTGGCCGGCGTACCGTCCTGATGGGTGACGTCACCGTCGCCGGGATCGTAACCGGTGCCGGTCACCAGATAGGTGTCCGCAGGAGTGACCACTGTCCGCACCGTCATCTCGTTGCGGGTCAACGTGCCGGTCTTGTCGGAGCAGATCGTCGTGACCGACCCGAGGGTCTCCACCGATCCCATCCGGCGCGTGATCGCATTGCGGTTGGCCATCCGCTGCACGCCCAGGGCCAGGGTGATCGTCAGCACCGCCGGGAGTCCTTCGGGGATGGCGGCGACCGCGAAGCTGATCGAGGCCATGACCAACTCGGCCAGGGGATAGTGGTGCACCAGCCCCGCGATGAGAGCCATCGCGATCGCCATGCCCACCGCCAGCACCGCCAGCATCTTGGAGAACTTCGTCATCGAACGGGTCAACGGGGTCTCCATCGACTCCACGTCGGCCAACATCTCGGTGATCCGCCCGATCTCCGTGTCGATGCCGGTCCCGGTGACGATCCCGCGAGCGCTGCCACTGACGGCGGTGGTCCCCGCGTACGCCATCGAGCTCCGGTCGCCCAGCGCCGCATCCCGGGCCACCGCCTCCGGGCCCTTCTCCGAAGGCACCGATTCGCCGGTCAGCGCGGACTCCTCGATGCGCATGTTGGTGGCGTCGATGATCCGCAGATCCGCCGGGATCCGGTCACCGGCCGCCAGCCGGACCAGATCCCCCGGCACGATGTCCTCCGCAGGGATGACGGTCCAGGCACCGTCCCGGCGTACCTTCGCCTCCAACCGCAACATCCCGCGGATGCTCTCCAGGGCGTCCGCAGCCCGACCCTCCTGGATGAAGCCGACGAGGGCGTTGATCAGCACGACCGCGACGATGACGATCGTGTCGAACACCTGACCGAGCACGCCGGTGAAGACGGCCGCGACCAGAAGGACATAGATCATCGGGTCGTGGAACTGGCGGAGGAACCGGCGCAGAGCAGTCTCGGGTTCGGCCGCGGGGAGGGCGTTCGGGCCATGCGCGGCGAGTCGTTCCGCAGCAACGGTCGCGCTCAGACCGTCCTGTCCGCCGGCAACCACCTCCTCGACGCTCTGTGCGTGGATCGGGAGTTGTTGGCCAAGTTCGCTGTCGGTTGCCATGATCCCTTTCGGGCCGGGTTAGTCAGTAACGCAGTTTGAAGTCGGTGATCAAACCGTCACGCACGGTGACCTCGGCGGTGCCGCGGCCGAAGGCATCGGCTCCCGGCGTCCGCACTTCCCACGTGACCGCGTGCCGATAGGTCCGTTTGCGGGTGAGGTTGATGGTGACTTTGCCGGGGAGATCCACGGTGAAGAATCGCTCGACGACCACCGGATCCTTGGTGTGCTTCTGCTGCCAACCGGGCAGATCGACCGACACCGTGCACCCGAGCGCAACATGATCGAGCATGCCCTCGCTGTCGCGGGCCTGCCAGGCCCGCTCGAACTGCGTGGCTGCGATGAAGTCCTCGGCCTGCACCTTGCCCATCGCAATGAGCTCACGGATGAAACGGGGGTCGCGATTGAGCCGGGAGTTGTGGCTCCAGCGCATGGAGCCGGGCGGGCGGTCCATCTCGAGCAGCCGGATCGTGACCGGTCGGACCCGCTCGGGTTTGAGCTCACCGCGTGCGATGAGCTCGTCGAAGATCTCAATGGAGCCGATCTCCTGCAGCAACGCGAGGTTGCTGGTCAGCTCACTGCGGCGGCTCGTGATTTCTGCCACAGAGCTCGGCTCATAGTCGATCGACGTCGGATTGATCTGGATGACCCAGATTTCGTCGGGCTGGGCTTCCAGGAGCCCCCGCACCGGTGGGTTCTGGGCGACGTGGGCATCCATATAGGCAGAGACCTGGGCGGGGGAGCGCACCAGGTTCGGGATCGCGGCGGCCTCCAGCACGGCGTCGGCGTTGACCTCGCCCGAGCGGCTGTTGAAGGTCGTCGACCGGCCCGACACCATGTCGACCGACCCGAGGAGAAGCAGCGGGGCGTTGGGCTTGGTGGCCAGCTCGGAGAGACCCTCGAAGTCGATCACCGAACGCACCATCGAGCGCAGGTGCTCGGTGGACCAGGCCGAAAGGAACGAGTCATAGGGGCTCAGGTTGGCGGCACCGAATTGTTCGGCCACCCGGGAGCCCCACAACATCATCGTGTTGAGGGCTCGTTCGACCGGGAGCGACGTCGAGGTCGCCGACCAGAAGCGCTCCAGAAGGGTGCTGGCGTTCTCGTGAAGATCCCGGACGAGCGTGGACCACGCGACCAAGGCGCAGACCGCAGCGCCTGAGGAACCGCTGAGCCCGACGATCTCGTAGTCAGCCAGCACGTCGGACTCGAAACACCTGCTCAGCACGCCTGCGGTGAAGGCCGTGTGGCTGCCGCCGCCCTGACAGGCGATCGCAACCCTGCGGCGCTGGTTCGGTTCGGTCACGCCATCCAATGTACTGACGTCCGGGGTGGTCTCCTGTTGATGCGTATCTGGTGAGCACACCAGGAGGATCGCCCCCGGGTGAGCTAGGTGGCCGGGCATGCCGGGATCGATCCCCGAGGGTCACGCAGGCTTGCGCGCCAGCACGTAGAACCGGTCCGTTGATTCCTCGACCCCGGCAACAGGACCCCGCACATAGCGTTCGACGGTCTCCAGTCCGGCGGCGGAGATCGCCTGCAGGACGGCGGCGGGATCGTGCCGCACGAAGTCGAGACTCACTCCCTGCCCCAGGAAGTCGGCGTCGTGGTGAATCTCGTTGCCGGCATGGAGGGCGAGGGCCAGCCAGCCACCCGGAGCGAGGACGCGGGCGAGCGCACCCGCCGCGTCCGGTAGTTCGGACTCGGCATGGTGGACCAACGCGAACCATCCGGTGATGGCTCCCCAGGCCGCGGCGGTTGGCGGGCGCAGGAGCTTCAACAGATCCCCGGTCTCGAAGGCCAGGTCCGGATGGGATGCGCGGGCGACCTCCACCATCCCGGGAGACAGATCGAATCCCGTGACGTCCGCCCCGGCATCGGCCAGCACCCGGGTTGTCTGCCCGGGGCCGCAGCCGACATCGGCGACCGGCCCGTCGGTCAACTCGGCGACCCGGGTGAGCAGCCAGCGGTCGAAGGGTTGGTGGTCGAGTTGGGCGCCGAATCTCTCCGCGTACGCCTCAGCCGCCGAGTCATAGGCGGCCACCATCCGGGCGTCGCGTGCAGCCGAACCGTCAGTGAGAACAGCCTCCCGGTCAACGGTCGGAACCCGGGCGGGGGCAGGGGTGTCACCGGGAGTCGGGCCCAGCAGGTGGCGCCAGCGGTGATCATGCTGGCCGGCCTGCCGATCAAGCCTGCGGACCAGGGGCACGTGCCGGTCCGCGAGCCGGTCGAGACACTCCTCGACCTGCTGTCGGTCGGCGAAGCGGTGCAACCGTTCGGTGCGGGTCTTGAGCTCACCGGGGGCCTGTGCGCCGCGGAGCAGCAGGACCGTGATCAGTGCGGCTTCGTCCGGTGCCAGGCCCAGCCGCTCGGTCAGCAGCTCGTGAAACTTCAGTGTTCGCGCCGGTCTCCCGGTCCAGACCACTTTGGCCAGGCCACGGCGCTTGAGGTCCTGGAGCTGGGTTTCGAGGGTCTGGGCGTCATAGTCGGTGACCGGTTCTCGACTGCTGGTCTGGTTGCAGGCCGTGCGGACAGCGTTGAGGCTGAGCGGATAGCTCGCCGGGACGGTCCGCTGTTTTTCCATCAGTGCGCCAAGGATGCGCTGGTCGATCGGGCTCAACTCGGGAAGTGGATGACCCGTGGTCGGGATTTGATCGGGCACGGGCTGAATCTATCCGATCAGGGCGACAGGCACGATGGGCCCGGAAACCTCGCGTGGCCCCACCCGGGTCACGGATGAGGCCACGCACTTAGGTCAACACCGGCAAAGCCAGCGGTATTCCACAGGTCAGAGCAGTTTCGCGATGATCTCGTTGAACGTCTGCGACGGACGCATGACGGCCATGGTCTTGTCATAGTCCGGGCGGAAATAGCCGCCGATGTCGACCGCGTTGCCCTGCACCGAAACGAGCTCCTCGTTGATCTTCTGGGCGTTGTCCTCGAGCTCGGCCGCGATCGGCTGGAAGGCTGCCGCGAGCTCCGGATCGGTCCCCTGTCGGGCCATCTCCTTGGCCCAATAGAGCGAGAGCCAGAAGTGGCTGCCCCGGTTGTCGATCTGGCCGAGCTTCCGGGCCGGCGACTTGTTCTCCAGCAGCAGTTTCTCAGTGGCCTTGTCGAGTGCTTCGGCGAGGACCGCAGCGCCCTTGTTCTCGTGATGTTCCGCGAGATGGCGCAGGCTCTCCGCGAGGGCCAGGAACTCGCCCAGGGAGTCCCAGCGCAGATAGTTTTCCTTGATCAGCTGCTGCACGTGCTTGGGTGCCGATCCACCGGCACCCGTCTCGAACAGCCCACCCCCGGCCATGAGCGGGACGACCGACAGCATCTTGGCCGAGGTGCCGAGCTCAAGGATCGGGAACAGGTCGGTGTTGTAGTCCCGCAGCACGTTGCCGGTCACCGAAATCGTGTCGAGGCCCTTGCGCATGCGGAACAGGGCGTGCTCACAGGCGTCGGCCGGATGCATGAACAGGATCCGCAGGCCCTCGGTGTCGTGCTCGGCGAGATAGCGCTTGACGATGCGCTTGAGCGTGCGGTCATGGGCGCGGGAGCGGTCCAGCCAGAACACGGTGGAATCGCCCGTGGCGCGGGCGCGGGTGACGGCCAGCTTGACCCAGTCCCGGATCGCCGCATCGGTGGTGGTGCAGGCCCGCCAGATGTCGCCCGGATCGACGATGTCGTCCATGAGCACCTCGCCCGCCGAATTGAGCACCTGGATCGTGCCGTGGAAGGGGATCTCGAATGTCTTGTCGTGCGAGCCGTATTCCTCGGCCTTCTGCGCCATCAGGCCCACGTTGGAGACCGACCCCATCGTGCGCGGGTCGAGCGCGCCGTTCTCCCGGCAGTCCTCGATGACCGCTTGATAGACCTCGCCATAGGAGGAGTCGGGCAGGACTGCGAGAGTGTCGTCCTCCTCACCGTCCGGGCCCCACATGTGGCCGGAGTTGCGGATCATCGCCGGCATGGAGGCATCGACGATGACGTCGCTCGGCACATGCAGGTTGGTGATGCCTCTGTCGGAGTCGACCATCGCCAGCCGCGGGCCCTTGGCCATGGCTTCATCGAAGGCGGCGCGAATCTCCTCGCCCTGCGGCAGATCCTTGAGTTTCTCGAAGATGCTGGCGAGGCCGTTGTTGGGGTTGATGCCGGCCGCATCCATGATCTCGCCGTATTGCTTGTAGACGTCGGTGAAGAACACGCGAATGACGTGCCCGAACATGATCGGGTCCGAGACCTTCATCATCGTGGCCTTGAGATGCACCGAGAACAGCACGTTCTCCTGGCGCGCACGGCGGATCTGGCGTCGCAGGAAGGCCTTCAGCGAGCTCACCGACATGAAGGTCGAGTCGACGACATCGCCTTGCTGGACCGGGAGGGACTCGCGCAGCACTTCGACCTTGCCGAGCGGGGAGACCAACTGGATCTTGAGGTCATCGTCCTGCGTCATGACCACGGTCTGCTCGTTGCCGTGGAAGTCGTCGTCGCGCATGTGAGCGACGTTGGTGCGGGACTCGGGATCCCACTCGCCCATCCAGTGGGGGTGGGCCTGGGCATAACGCTTCACGGCGATCGGTGCCCGGCGGTCGGAGTTGCCTTCGCGGAGGACCGGGTTGACGGCGGACCCCTTGACGAGGTCATAGCGCGCCCGGGCTTCCTTCTCCTCGTCCGTCTCGGGGTTGTCGGGGTATTCCGGGAGGTCATAGCCCTTGGCCTGCAGCTCTGCGATGGCTGCGCGCATCTGCGGCACCGATGCCGAGATGTTGGGCAGCTTGATGATGTTCGCCTTCGGCGACTGGGTCAGCTCACCCAGCTCGGCCAAGGCGTCATCGACCCGCTGATCCTCCGGCAGCCGTTCGCTGAAGGCAGCCAGGATGCGACCGGCCAGCGAGATGTCGCGGACCTCCACGTCGACACCGGCGGTGGAGGCGAAGGCATCGACGATGGGCTTGAAGGAGTAGGTGGCCAGCAGCGGTGCTTCGTCGGTCAGCGTGTAGATGATCTTGGGCATCCAGTCCTCCTCTGTCCCGCCGTGCGGGATGGTCGTCTTGGAGGAGCCTATCGAACGGCCCCGGCGGCCGTCGGGACACCGATGAGGTCAGCGACCCTCGACCGCGCAGTCCTGCTCGGTGCCCGGTTCGCCGCCGAACTCCCGGCCGTCGAAGATGTGGGTCTGCACATAGTCGTAGTAGGCGTTGTGCTGCGTCGTCGCGTACGGGTTGTCCGCAGCGCACCGGGCCACGTAGTAGCCGATCGCATCCGCGAAACTCTCGGTCGCCACGGAGCCGTAGTCACTGACCGGCCCGTTGGCGTTCCAGACCTTGTTGTACGCCTGCCAGTACGCCGGGTTGGCGTGGCGATCGGCGTTCAGGGAGTGCGCGAGCTCATGGATGATCAGACGAACGAGGCGGCCGCGGTGACCGTCGGCGTACCCCTCCCGGAACTTCTCCAGATCAAGGGTGAGGACACCCGGTCGGGTCAGGCCATAGTCACCCCAGGCCCAGGAGCGGGTCGGCAGCGAGCTGATCTCCAGCGTGCCACCGTTGCCGGCCCTGACCCGGTCGAGGTAGTCGGTGCAGTCGACGGCGTCGAGCGTCTCGGCGAACAGCTTCACCACGGCGCGGTAGTCATCCTGACGCCACTGTGGGCCGGTCAGGGTGAATCCCCACTGCTGCTCGGTCCGGTCGGCGATCTGGGCGGCCGTCATCGCGTCGGTGATCCGGACATCGATGGAGCAGGGCTCGGGGATGCCGGCCACGACAGAGATCTCGCTGAGCGCTTGGGGGGTGGCCTGGGGGATGTCCGCAGCGCGATCAGGAGCCAGTGCCGGCTGGGACGCCACAGGGGGGAGGGGAGCCGGTGACGGGACGTCCGCGCCCAACGACGGCATGGCGGATGCGATCCCGGGGACCATATTGGGGAGCGCAGCGCCGACACCGATGACCATCGCGGCGAGACTGCCCACCACGAAGCCCAGGCGGACCCGACGCGCACGCGTGGGCAGGTGGAGGATCTCCGCGGCTTCCTCCGTCGCCTCCCGACGCTGCTGAATCACCTCGCGACGCTGCTGAATGGGGGACGGTCGGGTGGGGAGCTCGTCCTCGACCGGGAGCGCACGTGCCGGGTTCGGTTCGGTCTCCTCGTGACCCTCACGAGGGGACTCGTCAGCGAAGCCGAGCGACCGGGCAGGAACGCCGACCGGCTCGGCATCGGCCCATCCGGCGTCCCGGGCGTCCTCGTCCGGGACGGAATCGTTCTGGTGCGGGTCTGCCCAAGCGCGGCCAGGGGTGGCCGATGCCGTGGACTCGTCCACGTCCTCGGCGGCGTACCCCAGCGAGCGGGCGGGAACTCCGGAGGGTTCCTCGTCGTCCCCAGCGGCTTCGCTCGGGGGGTCGCCTGCGACGTGGGCGCCCCGGACGTCGTCGGCCCAGGCGCGTGACGGGGACTCCGACGGTTCGGCGTCGTCCGGCGTGTCGGGGGCGTAGCCCAGCGAACGGGCAGGGGCCTCAGCCGGTTCTGGCTCGTCCCAGGTGTCGTCGTGATCATCCTTGAGCCCGGGGGCGAAGCCCAGCGAACGCGAAGGAGTGATCTTCGTCTCTCCCTCGGGCTCAGTGTCGTCCCACGGGGCCGGATCGTCGAAATAGTCCGATTCCTCGACCCGGCGACGGGGTTGCGGGGCGGGTGCCGGGCTCTCGTCCCAGGCGTCGGACTCGATCCACCAGGAGGTGGGGTCCACTGGCCGCGGGTCTGCCGCGCGCCGAGGTGAAGCACCCATGGAAGCTCCTGAGAAAATCAAAGAAATCTGCGCTCAACTCTAATGGCCGGGTCACCGCTGCACCAATCGTTTCCCAGGTGATGGCACTCACGCGAGAGCACGCCGGCGGCCTTCCGGCGACGGGCCGGTCCTCCTGTTGTCGGAGCCGTGCTGCACACTGCTGCACATGACCACCGACCCCGTCACGGACACGGGCCCGCACCGGCTCACCAGGGCCGAGCGCCTGGACCGATTGCCCTTCAACCGTCAGCACGGACGCCTGCTCGTCGGCTCCGGCATCGGCTGGGCGCTCGATGCGATGGATGTGGGCCTCATCTCCTTCGTGATGGCTGCTCTCGCCGTGGAGTGGGCGCTGAGCCCGACGACGCTGGGCTGGATCGGTTCCATCGGCTTCGTCGGCATGGCGCTGGGCGCCGCCCTGGGCGGGTTGCTCGCGGACAAGATCGGTCGGCGGCAGGTGTTCGCGCTCACCCTCCTCGTCTATGGACTTGCGACCGGGGCGTCGGCGCTGGCCACCGGCGTGGCCATGCTCATCGTCCTGCGGTTCATCGTCGGTCTCGGGCTCGGGGCGGAGCTGCCGGTGGCCTCGACGCTGGTGAGTGAATTCGCTCCGCGGAAGATCCGGGGGCGCGTGGTGGTGGCGCTGGAGGCATTCTGGGCGCTGGGCTGGATCATGGCCGCGCTGGTGGGCTATCTGCTGATCCCCAACCTCGACAACGGGTGGCGATGGGCGCTCGCGATCGGCATTGTGCCGACCCTCTATGCCCTCGTCGTGCGGTTCGGGCTGCCGGAGTCGGTGCGGTTCCTCGAGAGCAAGGACCGTGAAGCAGAGGCCGAGGCCGCGGTGCGCAAGTTCGAGGAACCTTCGGGCATCGCCCCCGTTCAATCGCCGGACAGCGTGGTGAGCGTCGATCAGCCGCCGCCATCGATCTGGTCGCGCGAATTGCGGGGACGCACGGCGGCCCTCTGGGTCGTGTGGTTCTGCATCAACCTGTCCTATTACGGGGCCTTCATCTGGCTGCCTTCGCTCCTGTTCCGTCAAGGCTTCACGCTGGTCCAGTCCTTCGGATACACCCTGATCATCACGCTGGCCCAGTTGCCGGGCTATGCGGCCGCGGCCTATCTGATCGAGAAGTGGGGGCGGCGGCCAACGCTGGCTTCATTCCTCATCGGTTCGGCGATCGCAGCCGGCCTCTTCGGCATGGCCGGCACCCCCGGGCAGGTCATCGCCGCCGGGTGCGCATTGTCGTTCTTCAACCTGGGTGCATGGGGCGCCCTCTATGCGATCGGTCCGGAGCTCTATCCCACCGCAGCCCGCGGCAAGGGGACCGGTGCCGCAGCGTCCTTCGGGCGTATCGCATCCATCGTCGCGCCCCTGCTGGTCCCCGTCCTCATCGCTGCCGGCGGCGGGAAGAATTGGCTGGTGTTCACGACGTTCGCCATCTCGTTCGCCATCGGTGCAGCAGCGGCCTTCACCCTGCCGGAGCAACGGGGGACTGCCCTGGCGGAGTGAACGTCCGGCGATCTCGCTGCCGAGCTCAGTCGGCCAGGGCCGGGATCACCTCTTGCTCGAAGAGCTCCAGTCCCGACAGGTCATAGGCCAGGTCGGGCATATAGATGATCGCGTAGGTCATCCCCAGCTTCTTCAACGCCTGCAGGTTCTCCACGATCTGTTCCGGCGTCCCGGTCCCGGGCAATCCGTCGAACGACCCCAACTGGCCGGCGAGCTGGGCTGCACTCAGGTGGGGCTTCACCCGGTCGATATAGGCCTGGCGGCGCTCGGCGACCTCCTTCTCGTCACGGCCGATGAAGGTGTTGTAGTTCGACGAGCGGACGATGCGGTCGAAGTCCGTGCCGACCTCGCGGCAGTGGTCGCGCAGGATCTCCGACTTGCGGGTGAACCCGTCCGGTGTCCCGTCGAAGTTGGTGTAGTCCGCATATTTCGCAGCGATCCGCAGCGTCACCTTTTCACCGCCACCGGCGATCCACAGCGGAATGCGGGGCTCCTGCAGGGGCCGTGGGTGCACGAGCGCGCCGTCCACCTCATAGTGCTTGCCGATGAACGTCACCGATCCCGTTTCCCACGCCTGTTTGAAGATCTGGACGCCCTCATCGAGCATTCCGAGGCGTACGCCGGCCCGGGGGAACCCATAGCCATAGGCGCGCCACTCATGCTCATACCAACCCCCGCCGATGCCCATCTCCAGCCGGCCGCCGGTGATGTGGTCGGTCGTGGCCGCGACCTTCGCCAGATAGGTCGGCGGGCGATAGCCCATGCACGTGCACATCTGGCCCAGCCGCACCCGCTCGGTCACCGCGCCGAGACCCGCCATCAGGGTCCAGGCCTCGTGGGTGGCCTCCTCGCTGGGTTGCGGAGTTGTGTGAAAGTGGTCGTAGACCCAGGCCGATGACCACGCGGACCCCTGATCGATCCGCTGGGCCAACGCCTTCATGGTGGGCCACTGATCAGCCGGATCGACGCCCACGAGGTCGAATCGCCAGCCCTGGGGAATGAAGAGTCCGAAGCGCATGACTCCACCCTAAAAGGGCCCTCCGACAGTCAACGGTGCAGGGCGGTCCATCACCCGCAGGAGCCGGGCGCTGGACTGGGCACAGTGCTGGGCAGAGAACCGGCGGCGTGGACTAGCGTGCAGCCATGCCGCCACTCACTCGGGCCGAGGCGCGAGCACGTTCCGACCGTCTTCGCGTACATCGGGTCTGTGTCGATCTCGACGTCCGGAACCCGGACGTCTTCACCTCCACCACCACCATCGAATTCGCCGACGAGTGTCCGGGGGAGGGGACCTTCGTTGATTTCCGTCCGGATCGGCTGATCCGCGCCGAGCTCAACGGCGTTCCGATCGAGCCGGGCGGCCTCATTGAGGGCCGGCTGCCCATCACCCCGGCGGTCGACAATGTCCTGGTGCTGGGCGGGGAGTCGGCGTACGAGAACGACGGCGAGGGCCTGCACCGCCACGTGGACCCGGCGGACGACCGGGCGTACCTATATGCGATGTCCTTCCTCGACGCCGGCCCACGCTGGTTCGCTTCCTTCGATCAACCCGATCTGAAGGCTCCGTACGTCCTGCGCGTGCGGACGCCGGAGGACTGGATCGTGCTGGGCAACGGCCGGTTCACCGAAGTCCGCCCGGGGGAGTGGGAGAGCGCCGAGACCCCGCCGCTGGCGTCCTACTTCGTGACGATCGTCGCCGGCCCCTATGCCTCCACTTTCGACGAGCACGATGGCGTACGCCTGGGTCTGCACGCGCGCGCCTCGCTGGCCGCGGAATTGTCCAGGGAGGCCGACGACATCATCGAGGTGACCAGGCTCGCCCTCGATGCCTTCCACGACATGTTCGGTCACCGCTATGCCTTCGGGGACTATCACCAGGTGTTCGTGCCCGACTTCAACGCGGGGGCGATGGAGAACCCCGGCTGCGTCACCTTCCGGGAGGCATTCCTCTTCCGGGGTGCAGCCACCCGGGCGGAGCGTGCCGCGCGGGCGGGCACGGTCGTGCATGAGCTCGCGCACCAGTGGTTCGGGGATCTCGTCACCATGCGGTGGTGGGATGACCTGTGGTTGAACGAATCGTTCGCGGAATATGTGGCCCATGCGGTGTGTGCCGAGCACACGCCCTATCCGCTGTGGGTCGATTTCGCCCTCAACCGCAAGGACTGGGGCGCCATCGCCGACCAAGGGCCCACCACCCACCCCATCGCGGTCAACGGGGCCCGGGACACCGACGAGGCGCTCGCCCAATTCGACGGCATCTCCTATGCCAAGGGGGCCGGCGTGCTGAAACAACTGGTCGCCGCCATCGGGGAGGACACCTTCCTCACCGGGCTGCGCGACTATTTCTCCCGCCACGAGTTCGGCAATGCGGACTTCAATGACCTTCTCGGGGCCCTGGAACGTGCAGGGGCGAGCGATCTGAAGGAGTGGTCCGCAGCGTGGCTGGAGACCGCGGGCATGGACACGCTGACGGTGACGACCACTGAGGACCGGGCCCTCGTCGAGCGGATTCCCGGTCCTGGCGGGGGTGGTCGCGAGCATGCGATTCGCGTGGGGGTGTACGCCCGGGACGGTCAGGAGCTGGAGCGCCGCACGGGCACCGTCCCGGCCACGGGGAGTTGGGCCGTCGACGGTCTGCCGTCGGCCGAACTGATTGTCCCCGATGCTGCGGACGAGACGTGGGCCCGCATCCGGCCCGACCGACCGGTCGAGGAATGGCCGGGGATCTCGAAGCTTGCCGATCCCGTGACCCGGGTCGTGCTGTGGAACAGCATCCGGGACCAGGTGCGGTCGACCGAGTTGGATCCCGCGTTGGCGCTGTCCACGCTCTGCGACCAACTGCCCAACGAACCGGAGGACATCATTGCCCGGGCGCTGCTCGACTGGGGGCAGAACGTCCTGGCCGGTCCCTATTCACTGCCCGGGCAACGGATGGAGCGCTTGTGCCATCTGGCCGACGCCGCCCTCAAGATCCTCACCTCCGCGGAGCCGGGCACGGACCTGCAGCTCTCGGCATGGCGTGCGCTCATGGGCTGCACCGACGACACGGAGGCACTCATGGGTTGGCTGGACGGGACGGAACTGCCACCCGGACGGGAGCTGGACGCGGAGTTGCGCTGGCGGGCGACCACCCGGCTCGTCAGCATCAACGGTGACCAAGCGCTGATCGACAAGGCGTTCGACCTGGATCGCTCCACCGCCGGCCGGGTGCATCGTGCGCGTGCGCTCGCCGCGCTGCCCGACCCCGAGGCCAAGCGGGCGGCATTCGCCCACCTCGTGAGACCGACGGATCTCAGTGCCTATGAGGTCTATGCGACCGCCGAGGGCTTCTTCCTGCCCGAACAGAGCGAGCTGACCGAGAGTTTCGTGGAGCGATTCTTCCGGGAGATCAACGCCACCGCGGACTTCCGCAGCGGATGGGCGCTGGGACAGGTGGTGTCCCGCGCGTTTCCGGCGGCCGCGAACAGTCGTTCGACGCTCGTGCTGGCCGAGGACCTGCTGGCGAGTGGAGAGCTTGCCCCGGGGATCCGACGCCCGCTGGCCGAGGCCACTGACCTTCTGCGCCGAGCGGTTGCATCAGTGGAGAAGTTCGGGCGTTCCGAGGATTGAGCGCTCGCGTCCCGGCGTCGATTTTGCCTGGTGGTTACCCGCAGGTCACAAATGCGTTGCGCTTGGGTGGGAGGGTTGTCACGCAGAGGTCGGATGTCTTAGAACGGATCTATCATCAGGGCGCCCAATGCCGGGCGCATCCGTCAAGGAGGACATCCATGCGAGGACGCTCTCGCCTGGCCGTTGCGGCCGCCTCGATCAGCGCAATGGCGCTGGTGCTGAGTGCGTGTGGTGGCGGCGACAACCAGGGCGCAGGAACCGAAGGCGGGACCGCCGCCGGCGGCAACGGTGGGGGAGAAATTGTGATCCGGGGCTGCACCCCGGAGAACCCGCTGGTTCCCGGCAACACCAGTGAGACCTGCGGTGGCGACATCGTCGACGCTTTCACCGCGAAGCTCGTGCACTACAACACCGAGACCGCCGAGCCCGAAATGGACATCGCCGAGTCCATCGAGACCGAGGACAACCAGACGTTCACGGTGAAGCTCAAGCAGGGCTACATGTTCCATGACGGGACCGAGGTCAAGGCCAAGAACTTCGTGGACGCCTGGAACTACACGGCAGCCGCCAAGAACGGTCAGTCCGGCTCCTACTTCATGTCCGCCATCGAGGGCGCGGAGGAGATCTCCGCCGAGGGCGCGACCGGTGAGACCATGACCGGTCTCGAGGTGGTCGACGACTACACCTTCACCATCAGGACCACCGAGAAGGTCTCGAACCTGCCGGTGCGCCTGGGCTATTCGGCGTTCGCACCGATGCCCGATTCGTTCTTCGAGGATCCGGAGGCCTTCGAGGACAACCCGATCGGCGCCGGCCCGTTCCAGGTCGAGTCGAAGGACACCCAGAACACCGTCCTGACAAAGTTCGAGGACTATTCGGGTGACAACCCGGCCAACGTCGACAAGCTGACCTTCCGCGTCTATACCGAGGCAGCGGCGGCCTATACCGACGTCGTGGCGAACAACCTCGACTACACCAACGAGATCCCGTCGGATCAGATGATCGGCGAGGCCTACAAGTCCGACCTGGCCGACCGCAACCTCAACCGGGCCTCCGGTCGATTCGCCGGCATCGTGTTCTCCCCGAACGACGAGCAGCTGCGGGACAATCTTGAGCTGCGCCAGGCCCTGTCGATGGCGATCAACCGCGACCTGATCGCGCGGGAGATCATGCACGGCTCGGTCATCCCGGCCAAGGGCTGGGCTCCCTCCGTGGTGGATGGTGCCACCGACTCGGCGTGCGGGGACTACTGCACGTTCGACGAGGCCCGGGCCAAGGAGCTCTATGACCAGTCCGGTGGCTATGAGGGTCCGCTGCCGTTGACCGTGAACGGCGATGGCGCGCACCGCGAGTGGGCGGAGGCCGTCTGCAACTCGATCAAGAACGCCGTCGGCGCGGACTGCATCGTCCAGGTCACCCCGGACTTTGCGACCTTCAACCGTCAGATCGATGCGGGTGAGCTCCAGGGCCTGTTCCGCACCGGCTGGCAGATGGACTATCCGTCGATCGAGAACTTCCTCGGCCCGATCTATGCGACCGGCGCCGACTCGAACTGGTCGCAGTATGACAACCCGGAGTTCAACGCCAAGCTCACCGAGGCCGCTGCTGCCGGCAGCGATGACGAGGCGAACAAGCTCTATCAGGAGGCCGAGCAGATGCTGGGCGAGGACCTGCCCACCACCCCGCTGTGGTATCCGACGTCCACCGTCGGTTGGTCCGACCGCGTCACCGACGTGAAGATCAACGCCTTCGGCGTGCTGGACTTCAGCGCGATCAAGGTCAACGAGTGACGTCTGCGATCGCCTGATCGGCGCGGCCGGCCCGTTCCCCGGTTGGGGGGCGGGCCGGTTGGCCGGTTGGGGGTCTGTACGCTACGGGGGCGCGGTTCGCCCCGTGCAGGGAGGGGAATCTGAATGGCGACCTATATCGTGCGCCGATTGCTGCAGATGATCCCGGTGTTGCTGGGGACGACGTTCCTCATCTATGCCATGGTCTATTCGCTCGGCGACCCGACGGTCGGACGCTGCGGGGAGCGGCCCTGCCCGGACGCCTACGTGGCGGCGTTCCGGGAGGAATACAACCTCGACCAGCCCCTGCTCGTGCAGTACTTCCTCTATATGGGCCGGATCCTGACCGGCGACCTGGGCACCAGCTTCAACGGGGTCTCGATCGCCGACGAACTGCTGACCCGCTGGCCCACCACCATGAAGCTCGCGGTCATCGCGCTCATCGTCGAGGCGATCATCGGCATCGCCGCCGGCGTCCTGGCCGGTCTGCGCAAGGGCGGTTTTCTCGACAACCTGGTCTTCGTCAGCACCCTGGCGATCATCTCGATCCCGAGCTTCGTGCTCGGCTCGGTCGCCCAGTTGGTCTTCGGTGTGCGGCTGGCCTGGTTCCCCACGACAGCGACAGCGGGCACGTGGGAACAGTTGATATTGCCCGGCATCGTGCTGGGCACCCTGTCCATGGCCTATATCGCGAGGCTGACCCGGAACTCCCTGGTGGAGAACCTCGGCGCGGACTATGTCCGCACCGCCAAGGCCAAGGGCCTCACCTGGCGACGGACCGTCGGTCTGCACACGTTGCGGAATTCGATGATCCCCGTGATCACCTTCATCGGTTTCGACCTGGGTGCTCTCATGGGTGGGGCGATCGTCACAGAGCGCATCTTCAATATCCCCGGCATCGGTGGCTATATCTGGCACTCCATCAACACCAAGGACGGCGGGGCCATCGTGGCCACGGTGACCCTGCTGGTGCTCGTCTATCTGTTCATGAGTCTGCTCGTCGACCTGCTCTACGGCGTGCTCGACCCGAGGATCTCCCATGACTGAACGCTCCACGACCGACGTGGCCCCCGAAAGTGTCGGCATCACGGCCGGCGCAGAGCCGACGTCCGACAAGGCCCGCTCGCTGGGCTCCGATGCGTGGGAGAAACTCCGCCGCCAGCCGATCTTCTGGATCTCGTCGATCCTGATCCTGATCATGGTGACGATGGCGATCGCGCCCCAGCTGTTCACGTTTTTCTCCCCGGAGCCCGATCCCTACCTCGCGGACCAGAACCGGATCCGGGAGAAGCCCGGACCCACGGCGTGGTTCGGTCGGGATGGCCAAGGCTTCGATGTCTATGCCCGCACGATCTATGGGGCGCGCGCCTCGATTCTCGTCGGGGTGCTGGCGACGGCGTTCACCCTTGTCCTCGGCAGCGTCATCGGCATCTTCGCCGGGTTCTATGGCAAATGGCTGGACGCGGTGCTGTCCCGGCTCGGTGACATCTTCTTCGCGGTGCCGCTGCTGCTCGGTGGCATCCTCATCCTCTATACCTTCCCCTCCGACTTCACCACGCCCTATCTGCTCGTGGTCGGCAAGGTCGTCGTCGCGCTGGGCATCCTCGGCTGGCCGCGGATCGCGCGCATCATGCGCGCCTCGGTCCTGCAGGTCAAGCCCCAGGACTATGTGCAGGCGGCCCGGGCTCTCGGCGCCAGCCCCGGGCGGATCATCAGCGGACACGTGCTGCCCAACGCCTTCGCCCCGGTGATCGTGGTCGCCACCATCGACCTCGGCGTGTTCATCGCCACGGAGGCCACCCTGTCGTTCCTCGGCATCGGGCTGCAGCCGCCGACCGTGTCGTGGGGTGTGATGATCTCCGCAGCCTCGGCGCTCGGCATGCTCCGCGCGGCACCGCACATGCTGTTGTTCCCCAGCCTTTTCCTGTCCGTCACGGTCCTGGCGTTCATCATGCTCGGCGATGCCGTGCGGGACGCCTTCGATCCCAAGTCCCGATGAGTGAGTTGAGCATGGCGAAGGAAGAGCTCGACGACCGCACCCCGGCCCGGCGCACGAACGGAACCATGCGCTGGGAGCCGGTCAACGGTCGCCTCCTGGATGTCGAGGATCTGCACGTCGAATTCCGTACCCGTGAGGGCGTCGCGAAGGCGATCAATGGTGCCTCGTTCACCCTCGACGAGGGCGAGACGCTTGCGATCCTCGGCGAATCCGGTTCGGGCAAGTCCGTCACCGCACAGGCGATCATGGGCATCCTCGACAGCCCGCCCGGGTTCGTCACCGGCGGTGCGATCAAGTACTGCGGCAAGGACCTGCTGACGCTTCCGCGCCGCGTGCGGGAGAAGGTCCGCGGCACGGAGATCGCGATGATCTTCCAGGACGCGCTCTCCGCACTCAACCCGGTCTTCCAGGTTGGCTGGCAGATCGCCGAGATGTTCCGGGTCCACCGTGGCCTGAACAAGTCGGATGCGCTCGACGAGGCCGTGCGCCTCATGGAGCGCGTGCGGATCCCGGCGGCCCGCGAGCGCGCGAAGGCATATCCCCATCAGTTCTCCGGCGGCATGCGGCAGCGCATCATGATCGCGATGGCGATCGCGCTCGACCCGGCCGTGCTGATCGCCGACGAGCCGACGACCGCGCTCGACGTCACCGTCCAGGCACAGATCATGGAGCTGCTCGCCGACCTGCAGGACGAGCGCAAGATGGGACTGATCCTCATCACCCACGACCTCGGCGTCGTCGCCGACGTCGCGGATCGCATCGCGGTCATGTACGCGGGGCGGCTCGTCGAGGGGGCCAATGTCTTCGATCTGTACGCCAAACCCGCCCATCCCTACACCAAGGGGCTTCTCGAGTCCATCCCACGGTTGGACCAGAAGGGCGAGACGTTGTCCGCCATCGGCGGTCTGCCGCCGAACCTGACCCGGATCCCGGCCGGGTGCGCGTTCCATCCCCGCTGCAAATATGCCCAGGACATCTGCAAGGCAGACCCGCCCCCGCCGCTGCTGGATCTCGGCGGCCGCACGAGTGCCTGTCACTTCGCGAGAGAGGTGCTGAACGATGAGCTCTGAGTCCGCCGCGACCGGCGTACGCACGAAGGACGTCATCCTCAAGGCCGAGGACCTGGTCAAGCACTACCCGATCAAGAAGGGCGTGCTGCGCCGGACGGTCGGTCATGTGAAGGCCGTCGACGGGGTGTCGTTCGAGCTCTACAAGGGCGAAACCCTCGGCATCGTGGGGGAGTCCGGCTGTGGCAAGTCCACACTCGGCCGCCTGCTGATGCGCCTTGAGGACCCGACCTCGGGACGCACGACCTTCAACGGTGTGGACATGTACGCGCAGCGCGGCAACGCCATGCGCAAGCTCCGCCGCGACATCCAGATCGTCTTCCAGGACCCCTACACGTCCCTGAACCCGCGCATGACCGTCGGCGACATCGTCGGCGAGCCGTTCGACATCCATCCCGACGCGGTGCCGAAGGCGGGCCGCCGCAAGCGCGTCCAGGAGCTGCTCGATCTCGTCGGCCTCAACCCCGAACACATCAACCGCTATCCGCACCAGTTCTCCGGTGGCCAGCGGCAGCGCATCGGCATCGCCCGGGGCATCGCGCTCAATCCCAGCGTGCTGATCTGCGACGAACCGGTCTCCGCCCTCGACGTGTCGGTCCAGGCGCAGGTCGTCAACCTGTTGGAGGACCTGCAGCGGGAACTGGACCTGGCGTACGTCTTCATCGCCCACGACCTCTCGGTCGTGCGCCACATTTCCGACCGGGTCGGCGTCATGTATCTGGGCAAGATCGTCGAACTGGGCGACGAGGACCAGATCTACGCCCACCCGACGCACCCCTACACGCAGGCGCTGCTGTCGGCCGTCCCCGTCCCGGACCCGACCCTGCGTGACAAGCGCGACCAGATTGTGCTCACCGGTGATGTCCCCAGCCCCGCGAACCCCCCGAAGGGCTGCCGTTTCCATACCCGTTGCTGGAAGGCCCAGGACATCTGCAAGGTCGAGGAGCCCCTCCTCGAGGACCGACCCGACGGGATCAGCCAGCATGCCTCCGCCTGCCATTTCGCGGAGCCGCGCCGGGTGCTGGGATGAGCCGGGTGCCGGGATGAAACGTCTCCTCGCGGGACTGGCCGCCGGTGCGCTGCTGCTGAGCGGCTGCACCGGGACGGACGGACCCCCGGACCCACCCCTCCACGGGCCGGAGACACCCCAGGGTGAGATCACCGTCCGCGGCTGCTCGCCCGAGCGGCCGCTGCTGCCGGCCGAAACCCTGGGCTCGTGTGGTCTCGCGGTGGCGGAGGCGATCAACGCCCGGCTGGTCCGACCGGACCCCGAGGGCGGACCGGCGATCATGGATCTCGCGACCGGGATCGAGACGGCGGATGCGCAGACCTATACGGTGCGCCTGGCGCGCGGGCGACACTTCCATGACGGGACCGAGGTGAAGGCCAGGAACTTCGTGTCGGCATGGAACTGGGCGGCGTACGGTCCCAACCGAATGCCCGCCCAGACCTGGTTCTCGATCATCGAGGGCGGGGCCGCGATGAACTGCCCAGCGACCGGTGCCTGTTCCAAGGACGACCGGCCCACCCAACTGTCCGGCCTGACCGTTGTCGATGACTGGACGTTCACCATCAAGACTGCGCAGCCCATGGTGGACCTGCAGGCGCGGCTCGGGCATCCGGTGTTCAGTCCGCTGCCCGATGCCTTCTTCGCCGAGGACGAGGGCAAGGACGCCTTCGGACGATTGCCCGTCGGCGCCGGTCCCTTCCGCATCGCGGCGAACACACCCAACGAGATCGAGTTGTCGGCCTTCGAGGACTACACCGGCAGCCCGAAGCCACGGGTCGCGACGGTGCGCATGAAGAAATACGAGGAGCCCGAGCGTGGGCTCGATACCAACCGGGCCTACAACGACGTCGTGGCCAACAACCTTGATTTCACGGACATCATCCCCAGCGATCTCCTGGTGGATGACGCCTGGCAGAAGGATCTGGGCAATCGTTTCGGCTCCGCCGACACCAAATCACTGGAGCAACTCAATTTCGTCGCCACGGACCCGCAACTGACCGATCCCCGCGTACGCCAGGCGATCTCGATGGCGGTCGACCGGGAGCTGCTCGCGCGCCAGGTGTTCGCGGGTACGCGGGCCCCGGCGACGAGTTGGGTCACACCTGCCATGCCCGGTTATCAGGCGGATGCCTGCGGTGACCTCTGCGACTATGACCTGAGTCGCGCCCGGACCCTGTTCCGCGAGGGCGGTGGGTACGCCGGCGAGTTCACCCTGACCGTGAGCGCGGATGGCGGCCACAAGCAGTGGGCGGATGCGTTGTGCAATCAGCTCAAGAACGCCCTGGAACTCGATTGCCAGGTGAATCTGCTGCCCACCCAGCAGGCGGTTGTGGCGGCCCTGCAGGAGGGAGAGTTGACGGGTGCGGTGCGGCAGGGCTGGACAGCGGACTATCCGTCTCCCAATGCGAACCTCCAGCAGTTCCGGACCGGGTCGGCGCTGAACCTGGTGCGTTATCGCAATCCCCAATTCGACTCCAGTCTCGACGCCGCGCTCGAGGCGACGAGTCAGGACAGCGCGAACGAGGCGTACCGGAGGGCGGAGCTGGTGCTCCACGACGACCCCCCGTCGATGCCGCTGTGGTTCGCCTCGACCCCGTTCGCCTATTCCGACCGGGTCGCGGACGTCCGGCTCGGCCCGTCCGGCAGGCTGGACCTTGTCGCGATTCGTCGAGCGTGACGTCGTGAAGGATCGGTGAGCTGAGCACATGAGTCGCCCGGATGAGCGTGACGACCTGGTCGAGCGGGACGCAGCGGCCCAGGGCCTGCGCAGAGCCATGGCGAACTTCGCCACGGGAGTCACGGTCATCACCTGCCATCGGGACGGTGTGCACCATGCGATGACCTGCAATTCCTTCACCTCGATCTCCCTCAACCCGCCGCTCGTCATGGTGTCGGCCTCCCAGAAGGGCCGGTTCCACCAGCAATTCCTCGCGAGCGACACCTGGGCGGTCTCGGTGCTCGCCACCGGCCACGGCGACGTCGCACGGCACTTTGCCGATCCCGGACGCGACCGGCTTCGGCAGTTTGCGGCGGTGCCCCACCGCATCTCCGGGCACACGGGTGCTGCCTTGGTGGAGGGAGCGCTCGCCTGGCTCGAATGCCGCACGGTCGAGGTGTTGCCGGCGGGTGATCACACGATTGTGCTGGGCGAGGTCATGGGCGCAGAGGTCAATGAACAGGACGGTGCCACGCCATTAACCTATTTCCGCGGCGGCTTTCTCGACTTGGGAATCCCGGACCGAACTGTTCCGTAGCGTGATCTTTCGACAAGGAAACACAGCCCCTTGTCCCGTACTATCCAAAAGCAGTATTCCGTCCCATTCAGTGAGAGTGCGAGCCTTGAGCGACGAGCCGACCCAGCCTCATCCCACCCAGCCAGCGGGTGCCGATGCCATGCGCGCAGAGCCCCTCCCCGAGCGTGCGGCCACCATCGTGGCCGAGCCGGACACCGTGCCTCGGCGTCGAGGGCGCGGTGGCCGGGTTGCGCTGATCGTCGGCATGCTGCTGGTCGCACTCGTCGGCGGTGCGTACGCGGCGGGTTATGTGCTGGCCGGCGACCGGCTGCCCCGCAACACGAGTGTGGCGGGGATCGCGATCGGTGGCCTGGACGTGACCGCGGCGGAGGCCAAGCTCAACTCCGAATATGTCCCGCGAGTGCTCACGCCGATCACGGTGAAGATCGAGGATGCCTCCTATGAGGTGCTCCCCGCGGAGTCCGGCCTCGAGATCGATGTTCCCGCGACCGTCCGGGCCGGCGGCGCGGGCAAGAGTTTCTCCCCCGTGCACATCTGGCGAGTGCTCACCGGTGGCGGGGAGGTCGCCCCGGTCGTGGCGGTTGATGAGGCCAAGCTGTCCGAGACCGTCCTGGGGTTGGCCGAGGACACCGACAGGCTGGCTGTCGACGCGACCGCGACCTTCGAGGAAGCGGAGATCAAGCGGACCCCGGGCGAGCCGGCCATCGAGCTGGCCCAGGACGACCTGACAGCCGCGCTCCGCAAGGCTTTCCCCCACACCACCGAAGTCACCGGTGAGGTGCGGCGGATCGACCCGATTGTCACCGATGCCAAGATCGATCAGGCCGTCGAGGAGTACGCGACGCCCGCCCTCCAGGGCCCCATCAAGGTCGAGACGGGGGAGGGAACATTCGAGGTCACTCCGGCCATGATCGGCAACGCCTCGGAGTTCGTGGTGGAGGAGAGCAAGGTCGTGGTCAGGACCGATCCCGAAAAGCTCTACGAACATGCGCAGCCCGCGATCGAGACGCTCGATCTCAAGGGGGCGCGCAACGCCCGATATTCCTTCGAGGGCGACACCCCGACGGTGATTCCGTCAGTGAACGGTGCGGAGCTGACGAAGGAGAATTTCGAAAAGGCCGTGATGCCTGCCCTGCTGCTGCCCGAGCGTGCGGTGACTGCGGAGCTGGTCGAGAGCAAGCCAAAGTTCACCACCGAGATGGCGGAGGCGCAGAAGCCGAAAGAAGTCATCGGTGAATTCACCACCTATTACCCCCACGCGGCCTATCGCAACACCAACCTGACGCTCGCAGCGTCGAAGATCAACGGCACCACCGTTCCCGCGGGCGACGTGTTCTCCCTCGACAAGGCCCTGGGTCCGCGCACCGCGGCCGCCGGCTATGTCGATGGCTGGGTGGTGTCCGGATCGCGGCTCAAGCGCGAGAACGCGGGCGGCATTTCCCAATCGGCCACCACGGTGTTCAACGCCGGTTGGTTCGCCGGACTGGAAGATGTCGAGCACCAGCCCCACACGATGTATTTCGACCGCTATCCGGCCGGCCGCGAGTCCACGATCTATTCCGGGCATATCGACGTGAAGTTCCGCAACACGACGGACAACGCGATCTATCTCCAGAGCTATACGAGCAAATCGTCGCCCGGGACCCGCGGCTCGATCACCGTGCGGATCTGGGGCACCAAGAAGTGGGATATCGAGTCCCCGGAACCGCGCAAGAGCGGTTTCTACAGCGGCCGGACCATCACCGACAACAGCGCGGACTGCAACCCGCAGTCGGCTTCGCCGGGCTTCACCGCCAGCTACTACCGCGTGTTCAAGGTGAACGGTGAGGTCGTCAAGCGCGAGGACAAGTCCTGGAAATACAACGCGACTGACGAGATCCGCTGCACCCGTTGAGGTGTGGGGACGGAGTCACCCCGGCTGTTGGCGTGAGCCATAGAGCAGATCCCCGTATTCCGGGTGCCTGCCGATCCACGCGGTGATGAACGGGCACACGATCAGCACCTTGCGGCTCCCGTCGGCACGCACATCGTCCAGGACGGTGCGCGCGAGGGCGCTGCCCACCCCGCGCCCCTCGAAGGCAGGGTCGACCTCGGTGTGTGTGATCACGATCAGATCGTTGGCCAGCTGGAATTCGACATGGCCGGCAACCCGGTCGTCCAGCACCGCCTCATAGCGGGAACGGTCGTCGTGTCGCGTGATGGTCGCGTCGGTCATGGGTCCAAGAGTGCCAGACCGAGGTCGTCGAGCACTTCCGTGGGGAGCGAGCTCGTGAGCACCACGTTGCGTGCGTTCCGGCGTGCCGCCCAAGCCGCCAGCGGCTCCAGCGACTCAGCCTCGACCAGCCGGAACGCGGCCCACTCGCCGTTGACGAGCCCCCGTGACCCGTCCCGTGCGGCGAACCCCCGGGTGTCGGCGTGGCCGGGCGGAGGAGTGACGCCGGTGTCGTCCAGGTGATCGACGAGGTCGCACAGCCGCGCGATCCAGCAGGGTGCTCCGACGGGAGCGCCGAGCCCGGCGTCGGCGGCCAACGCTCGCAGCAGATCGGGCGGTGCGTGGCGGGGGTTGCGTCCGCGCGCAACGGTGGGGACGCGCCTGGCGAGGCGTACAGTTGCCCGCTCAACGCGGTGCCGCACGCCCGCACGATCCTCGAGCACCACATGGTCGGGCCCGAGCGCGAGCACCAGCCCGAGTCGGTCCGCCGTGCCCTCCGGCGTTTCGACGCGCATCGACACTCGTACGCCCACCCGCAGCCCAGCAAGTTTCTGTAACGGATCGGTTCTCATCAGCCGGGGCCCTTTTCTTCGGCGTGCACGGGGAGATTAGTCTGAGGGGTGCGTCGTCGGGACACAGCGCCCGGGCCCGACGCACCACATCATTCAGGGAGTGACCGTGACCTATATCATCGCGCAGCCGTGCGTGGATCTGAAGGACCGCGCTTGCGTTGACGAGTGCCCCGTGGACTGCATCTATGAGGGCGCGAGGATGCTTTATATCCATCCTGACGAGTGCGTCGACTGCGGCGCGTGCGAGCCCGTCTGTCCAGTCGAGGCGATCTACTACGAGGACGATGTCCCGGAGGAGTGGGCCAGCTATTACGACGTGAACGTGCAGTTCTTCGACAAGCTGGGCAGCCCCGGGGGCGCGCAGCGCTACGAGGAGGAGAACGGCCCGATCGAGTTCGATCACCCGCTCGTTGCCGAGCTGCCTCCCCAGGAGCACGACGAGGCGTGAGAAGACCGCACACCGCGTCCCTCCCCGATTTTCCCTGGGACACGCTCGCCGGCGCCAAGGCGCGCGCCGGGGAGCATCCGGGCGGGATGGTGGATCTGTCCGTCGGGACGCCGGTCGATCCCGTTCCGGAGATCGGCCGGCGCGCCTTGGCGGCAGCGACCGAGTGGCCGGGTTATCCGACGGTTCTGGGTACGCCGGCTCTTCAGGATGCGATGGCTGCATATCTCACCGGACGGCTGGGGGTTGTGGACCCGGGCGTGACGCCGACGGGTGATCGGCCGGTTGTCGCGGTGCCCGCGATCGGGACCAAGGAGATTGTGGCGGACCTGCCGCATCAGCTGGGTCTCGGCCCCGACGACACCCTCGTCATTCCCGAGGTGGCCTATCCGACCTATGCGGTCGGCGGAGAACTTGCCCGCTGCCGGATCGTCCTGTGTGACGACCCCGGCCAGGCGCCGCCCGCGGCGATGGCGTGGATCAACTCGCCCAGCAATCCGACCGGTGCGGTGGCATCTCCCGAGTTGCTGCGGGGCTGGGTCGAATGGGCGCGTGCCAACGACGCGATTCTCGCGGCGGACGAGTGCTATCTCGAGTTCGGTTGGGACGCTGATCCCCAGTCGATCCTGCATCCCGATATCTGCGGGGATTCGCACGCCAATCTCCTGATCGCGCACTCGCTGTCGAAGCGGTCCAATCTCGCCGGCTACCGGGCAGGGTTCGTGGCCGGAGACCCGGTCCTGCTCGCGGAATTGCTGGAGGTCCGCAAGCACTCGGGCTTCATGATGCCTGGGCCGATGCAGGAGGTGATGGTCGAGCTGCTCGGCGATCACCGGCACGTCGAGGAGCAGCGGGAGCGCTATCGGACGCGGCGGGAGCTCCTGCGACCGGCTCTGGAGCGCGTGGGGTTCACGATCCACCACTCCGAGGCCGGACTCTATCTGTGGGCCACACGCGGGGAACCGTGCCGTGATTCCGTGGCGTTCCTTGCCGAACAGGGCATTCTCGTGGCGCCCGGTGACTTCTATGGTCAGGTCTCCGGAGAGTTCGTGCGCATTGCCATGACGGCCACGGACGAGCGTGTGCAGGCAGCGGCTGAGCGTCTGAACGCGTTGGTCTGAGCGCATCAGCGAAAGACGATCCCGACGACATCGTCGGGTGTCCCGCCGCCGGTGCGCCACACCGGGAGACCGGGATCGGTGGCGTTCCAGACCTGCCCGGCGCTCTCCACACGAGCGATCCCGAGCCGCCCGGCGTTGGCGACGGCGAAGGCCGTGATCGCGGCAGCCTCCTTGTCGGACTGGGCCCGCACCGTGAGTCCGGTCGGGTCGGTCTCCACGCTCAGCGATCCGAAAGTCCGCTGCAGTTCGGTGCGGAACGTGTCCGGATCACCCGGCAACGACCGCTCGTCGAAGCACGACAACCCGGCGGGGACATCCCCGGCGAACACCGCGGCCAGCGCGCGCGCCTTGGTCTCGTGCTTGCGGTAGGCGTGGGGGTGGCCGCTGCGCTGCACGGCCTGCGCCGTGTCGTTCACGTCGCCGGATTCCCAGCCGGGGATCTCCACGAGCGCGTCATAGAACTGGGTCGTCGAATACCAGGGGTCCATGATCTGCTCCGGCGTGCCCCAGCCCTGCGAGGGTCGTTGCTGGAACAACCCGACGGAGTCCCGGTCCCCGTAATCGAGGTTTCGGATGCCGGTCTCCTGATAGACGGTCGCCATGGCGATGGTTGCCGCGTGTGTCCCGAGGTCCCGGCCGACACCCACGCCGACCACGATGGCCGTCCAGCGCGCCTGATCCAGGGTGAGCACCACGCGCTTGTCCGGCGTGGTGGCAACACAGCGCTGCTCGAACGGCAGCGGCGGGACCTGACCCCGCTCCCGCAACCAGGCAAGCGTGACAACGGTGCCGACCAGCACGATGATCAGGCCTACGGCCACCACTCCGAGCAGCCCGCGGGCACCTTTGCGCACCGGTGGTCGCTCGGCGTTTCGTCGCCCGCTCAGTGGGAGTGCAGTGCGTCGTTGAGCTCGACGGTGCGGCCTTCACGACCGCGCACCTCGACCTCACCGGTCAGGGAGTTGCGCAGGAAGAGCAGTCCGGACTGCCCGGACAGGTCTGCCGCGCGCACGACCTCATCGTTGACCCGGACCTTGGTCCCGGCAGTCACATAGAGGCCGGCCTCCACCACGCAGTCATCGCCGAGCGCGATGCCCACACCGGCGTTGGCGCCGATCAGACAACGCTCACCGATCGACACCCGTTCGGTGCCGCCGCCGGACAGCGTGCCCATCGTGGAGGCGCCGCCACCGATGTCGGAGCCGTTGCCGACCACGACGCCCTGGGAGATGCGCCCCTCGACCATGGACACCCCCGTGGTGCCGGCGTTGAAGTTGACGAATCCCTCGTGCATCACGGTCGTCCCGGACGCCAGGTGAGCACCGAGACGGATGCGGTCGGCGTCGCCGATGCGTACCCCCGAAGGAATCACATAGTCGACCATGCGCGGGAACTTGTCGATGCTGAACACGGTGAGGTGGCCCCGGGCGGCGCGCAGGCGCAGCCGCGTCGCTTCGAAGCCCTCGACTGCGCACGGGCCGGCGGAGGTCCACACGACGTTGGTGAGCACGCCGAACAGGCCATCCAGGTTGATCGTGTTGGGCTGGACCAGCCGATGGCTCAGCAGATGCAGCCGCAGATAGGCATCCGGCACAGTCGTCGGAGCCGCGGACAGATCGATCTCGACCAGCTCGACCGAGGTGGTCACCGCTCGGGCGTCGTCCCGCCCGGCGGCTGCGGCCAGATCGCTCGGCTCGGCAGCGTCGGCGGGCGCGCCCAGTGCGGGCGCAGGAAACCACGTGTCCAGGATCTGTCCGTTGTCATGGGTTGAGACCAGACCCCAACCCCAGGCCTGCTGCGGGGCGGCGTCGTCGTGCTGCGAAGTCATGGGGTCCACCCTACTGATGCTCCGTGCAGGCAGCCACAAGCGAGACTCGGCGTGCGTATGCGGAAGAACTCGATCGCTAGGCTGTGCCCTATGCCTGAACCTGTGCTGGATCTGACCGGCGACGTCGTGGATCTGCTGCGCGACCTGGTCAACATCGAATCCGTGTCCGGCAACGAGGGGCCGATCACCGATGCCATCGAGGCCGCGTTGCGGTCCTTTCCGCACCTGGAGGTCCTGCGCAACGGCGACGCGCTCATCGCCCGGACCCATCTCGGGCGTCCGACCCGGGTGGTGATCGCGGGACACACCGACACGGTGCCCCTGACCGCGGAGCCGAATCTCCCGTGCCGGATCGAGGGGGAGGGGGACGACCGGATCCTCATCGGGCGCGGCACCTGCGACATGAAGGGCGGCGTCGCGGTGCAGCTCAGCGTGGCCGCGGCGCTCGCCGAGCCGCGCCATGACGTGACCTGGATCTTCTATGACAACGAGGAGGTCGAGGCGGAACGCAACGGCCTGCTTCGGATCTCGCGGGAGGAGCCCGAATGGCTCGCCGGTGACTTCGCGGTGCTGTGCGAACCGACGGGTGCCGTCGTGGAGGGCGGTTGCCAGGGCACCCTGCGGGTCCGTGCCAGGCTGCGGGGCAAGGCCGCTCACTCGGCACGGACGTGGATGGGACACAACGCCATCCACGAGGCCGCCGAGCTGCTCACGCGGCTCAAGGACTATGTCCCGGCCCAGCCGTGGGTGGACGGGCTGCAATATCACGAGGGCCTCAACGCGGTCTCGATCACCGGCGGCATCGCCGGGAACGTCATCCCGGACCTCTGCACGGTCGAGGTCAACTATCGCTTCGCCCCCGACAAGTCCGCGGACGAGGCCGTGGCCTGGATCAGGGACTATCTGTCGGGCTACGAACTGGAGCTCACGGATCTGGCCGCCGGCGCCCGGCCGGGGCTCGATCTGCCCGCCGCTGCCGAATTCCTGGCAGCCGTTGGCGGTGAGGCCCGGCCCAAGCACGGGTGGACCGATGTCGCCCGCTTCGCCGAGGTCGGCGTACCCGCCGTGAACTTCGGCCCCGGCGACCCCGCCAAGGCCCACGCGGACGACGAATGCTGCCCGGCCTGGCAGGTCTATGCGTGCCGTGACGCGCTGATGCGCTGGCTGCAGCCCGAGGGAGAGACCCAATGAGCCGAAGTTTCGAGCGTCGCCACACCGGTCCCGTGATCCGCGCCCGGGACATGGTGCTGCCCACGACGACGGACCAGCGTCTGCTGGCTTCCCGCGGACCGAGCGACTGGGTCCACACCGACCCCTGGCGGGTGCTCCGCATCCAGTCGGAGTTCGTCGAGGGCTTCGGCACGCTCGCCGAACTCGGCCCCGCCGTCAGCGTGTTCGGGTCGGCGCGGACGCGTCCGGATCATCCGATGTACGCCGCAGCCCAGACCCTCGGACGGCGCCTGGCGGAAGCCAATTTCGCGGTCATGACCGGTGGCGGGCCGGGGATCATGGAGGCCGCGAACAAGGGGGCGTTCGAGGTCGGGGGCACGTCGGTCGGGCTCGGCATCGAGCTGCCCTTCGAGACGGGCATCAATGAATATGTGACCCTCGGGATCAACTTCCGCTATTTCTTCGCGCGCAAGACGATGTTCCTCAAGTATTCCCAGGGTTTCGTGGTGCTGCCGGGCGGTTACGGCACATTTGACGAGCTGTTCGAAGCGCTCACGCTGGTGCAGACCCGAAAGGTGGTGGATTTCCCGGTCGTATTGTTCGGCTCCGGCTATTGGCAGGGGCTGAAGGACTGGATTGTCGAGCAGCCCCTTGCCGAGGGCTATATCAACGAGGCCGACGTCAGGCGACTGTTCATCACCGACGACGTCGACGAAGTGGTGGAGAAAATGGTCCGCGCGAACGCGACGCCTCCAGGGCGTCCGACCCCGTCGACCGCGGACGGGCAATAGTGGGGCGACTATGGAATTGGTGATTGTGCTCATCGCGGTGGCGGTGATCGGGCTGGCAGCGCTCGTGGCGGCTGGTCGGTTCGGTGAACAACAGCCCGAACCGGTGCGCGACATTTATCAACCGCCGCTGCCCGATGAGGAACGGCTGCGGTCGGATGACCTGGAGAACATCAGGTTCGGCGTCACTCCGATGGGCTATGACATGGCCGAGGTGGACCGGTGGATGGCGCGCCTGGCCCGCGAGCTCGCGCTGTGGGAAGAGAGCGCGGACGGCGGTGAAAAAGCGCCGACGGAACGAGCCACGAGGCACGGTGTTTCCGGTGATGCGGAATAATGGACGGTGGTTCGCTTCGAGCGACTGGGTTCCACCCGGCTCCTGCCGGGATTGAACACGGACCGTGAGGTCCATATGAGGAGAGATGAGGGTTACCCGATGGCAGCAATGAAACCGCGAACCGGCGACGGTCCCATGGAGGTCACCAAGGAGGGTCGCGGGATTGTCATGCGAGTCCCCTTGGAAGGTGGCGGTCGGCTGGTCGTTGAGATGAACGCGGATGAGGCCACTGAGTTGGCTTCTGCGCTCAAGGACGTCGTCGGCTGAAGAACTGAAACGAGAACGGACGCGGGCCCGATTGTCGGGTCCCGCGTCCGGCTTGTCTTTGAAGGAGCAGTACGCACCGTCGCTCTCAACCGCCGTGGCGCTCGATGGCAGCGCGATAGACGTCCACGGTCTGTTGGGCGATCCTGGCCCACGAGAACTCGTCGATGCACCGCTGACGTCCGGCCTTGCCGAACGTGGTCGCCCGCTGTGGATCCCGGGTGAGGGCGTTCACCTGCTCGGCGAACGTGGTTTCGAAATCTCCGATGAATTGCGGATCGTCGGCACGCTGCGGGTCATAGGGGACCAGCAGCCCGGTCGTGCCGTCCACGACCACCTCGGGGATGCCGCCCACGGCGGAAGCGACAACGGCCGTCTCGCAGGCCATCGCCTCAAGGTTCACGATGCCGAGCGGTTCATAGATCGACGGGCACGCGAACACGGTCGAGTGCGACAGCACCTGGCGTACGCTCTCGCGCGGCAGCATCTCCTGGACCCACGTTACCCCGCCCCGCGCCTTCTTGAGATGGCTGAACGCCGCATCGAACTCGGCCGCGATTTCCGGGGTGTCCGGAGCACCGGCGAGCAGAACCAATTGGGTGTCGGGATCGAACTGCTCCGCGGCCCGAACGAGATGGACCAAGCCCTTCTGCCGGGTGATGCGGCCGACGAAGGACACGATCGGGCGATCGAGATCCACGCCGAGATCGGTGAGGACGTCGTAGTCGGTGGTCGGCAGGAACTCATCGGTGTCGATGCCGTTCTTGACGACGTGGATCTTGGCCGGGTCAAGGGCGGGATAGGCATTGAGCACTGCGGGTCGCATGGCCTCGCTGACGGCGATCACGGCGCTGGCCCCTTCATAGGCTGTCTGCTCCGCCCACGAGCTGAGTCGATAGCCGCCACCCAGCTGCTCGGCCTTCCAGGGACGGTCGGGCTCGAGGGAATGCGCGGTGACCACGCTCGGAATGTCCTGATAGAGACCGGCCAGATGGGCGCCCAGGCATGCGTACCACGTATGCGAATGCACCAGATCAACCTCGGGGATCGCCGCGACCATGCTCAGATCGGCACCGAACACCCGGAGGGCCGCGTTGGCGCCCGGGGGGAAGTCCTCCGCGTGCGCGGTGGCCCCTTCGCGCGGCTCGCCCATGCACTGCACATCAACGTCGATCAGCTTGCGCAGCTGGGGCACGAGCTGGGCGACGTGGACGCCCGCGCCACCGTAAATGCTGGGTGGGTATTCCCTGGTCAAAAGCGAGATTCGCATGCTCATGAGGTGATGCTTTCACAACCAGCACTCGGCTTTGCGGGCACCTCGGCCAAGGCGGGCGGGGAGGGATAAGGTGGAAAACGTCTCCAGCACATCGAACACGAGGTGAGACCGTTGCGGCCCAAAGTTTTGTCAATCGTTCTGGCGGGCGGAGAAGGCAAGCGGCTGATGCCGTTGACCATGGATCGCGCCAAGCCTGCTGTTCCCTTCGGTGGCACTTATCGGCTCATCGATTTCGTGCTTTCCAACCTCGTCAACAGTGACATGCGGCAGATCGCTGTGCTGACGCAATACAAGTCACACTCCCTCGACAGGCACATTTCGATTACGTGGCGCATGTCCACGATGCTCGGCAACTATGTGACCCCGGTGCCTGCTCAGCAGCGGCTCGGCCCGAGGTGGTATCAGGGGTCGGCTGACGCCATCTATCAGTCCATGAACCTCATCCGCGACGAAGACCCGGACTATGTCGTCGTGTTCGGCGCCGACAACATCTATCGGATGGACGTCAGCCAGATGCTTGACCAGCACATCCAGTCCGGCAAGGCCTGCACGGTGGCCGGCATCCGCGTGCCGCGCAGCGAGGCCAGTGCCTTCGGCATCATCGACGCGGATACCGACTCCAATATCCGGGAGTTCCTGGAAAAGCCGGCCGATCCACCCGGCCTGCCGGACAGCCCGGACGAATCGTTCGCGTCGATGGGCAACTACATCTTCACCCGCGCGGCGCTCGTCGAAGCACTGGAGGCCGACGCAGCGGATGCGACCGCACGCCACGACATGGGCGGGGACATCATCCCCCGCTTCGTCGCGCCCGGTCAGGCACAGGTGCACGACTTCACGGCCAACACGGTGCCCGGTGCGACGGAGAAGGACCGCGACTATTGGCGGGATGTCGGCACGATCGACGCCTATCACGAAGCCCATATGGACCTGGTGTCCGTGGTGCCGAACTTCTCCCTCTACAACGAACATTGGCCCATCTGGACCTACCAACCCCAGCGCCCCGGTGCGAAGTTCGTGCTTCGCGGCAATGCCGAGGACTCGATCGTCTCCTCGGGCTGCATCATCTCCGGTGGCGATGTCGACGCCTCGGTGCTCTCCCCGAATGTCCGAGTGGACAAGTGGGCCAACATCCAGCACGCCGTGCTCATGGACAACGTCCGGATCGGCCGCAACGCGGTCGTGCACAACGCGATCCTCGACAAGAACGTGGTCGTCGAGGACGGCTGTGAGATCGGAGTGGACCCCGAGGCTGACAAGGCACGCGGCTTCACCGTCTCCGCCGGTGGCATCACCGTCGTCGGCAAGGGCACCCGGGTGACCAGGAATTGATGGGCGCCCGGACCGGCGGGTTCTGAACGCTGAGGCCGGGGGAGCGCGTGGGATCGGATCCTATGTGCTCCCCTTTTTGGCGTCAGCTCTTGACCGCGACGACCATCCCGTCGCCGGTCGGAGTGAGCGCGGCGGTGAATTCTTCGATGTCCTGCACCGCTGACAACGCCTCCCGAATGACGATTGTCTCGTCTTCTTGATTGTCGGGGTCCGCGACCTTGTTGGACCACAGCGCGTGATTGACGATCATGACGCCGCCGTGACGCAGCAGGCGCAGCGCTTGGGCGACATATTCGCCGAACTCGAGGTGGTCGCCGTTGATGAACACGAGGTCGTAGGCGCCGTCGCTCAACTTCGGCAATACGTCCAAGGCCTGACCGGCGATCAGCCGGAACCGCCGGTTGGGGATCTGGGAGGCGAGAAACGCCCGCCGTGCCGCAGCCTGAACTTCGTGCTCGGAATCCACACTGGTCAGCACGCCGTTGGGCTCCATGCCCGCGAACAGCGCCAGCCCGGAGACGCCCGCACCGGTGCCGATCTCGACGACGGCCTTGGCATCGATCATCCGCGCGAGCACGGTCAGCATGGACGCCGATCCCGGGCTCACGGGGACCACGCCCAGCTCAGCCGCCTCCCGGCGGGCGGCGTGCATGGCCTCGGATTGGGGCCGGAAGCCTTCCGCGAAGGCGATCGACGCGCCGCTGGGGATTGGGGTGACCTGACCTTGTTCGCTCACGCGGTTCAGCCTAGCGTCCCCCTGCCGGGCAAGCTCTACCATGGGTGCATGAGCTCACCCTCCGCACGCAATGTGCACACCGTTCACGCCGAGCTGGTGGCCGGAGTGATGAGTGTGGAAGTCGCTGTGGGGGACAAGGTGACACCGACCGACGCGGTCTGCCTTCTGGAATCCATGAAAATGGAGATTCCCGTGCTGGCGGAGGTCAGCGGGACGGTGTCCGAGATTGTCATCCAGGTGGGGGATGTCGTTCATGACGGTGACCCGCTGGTGATTCTCACTGTTGGATGATTCGCCGTTCCGGATAATTTGTGTCGATTCGCCCTTGGCGCGCGGAGGTGCGTACGCTTCCTTCCATGTCGACCTCTGCCATGCCCTTCGGCCGCCTGCTGACCGCCATGGTGACGCCGTTCACCGAGGATGGCGCACTGGACCTGCCGGCCGCGGCTGAGTTGGCCACCTACCTCGTCGAAGAGATGGACAACGATGCTCTCGTGATCTCCGGCACCACCGGGGAAGCGCCGACCACGACCGACGAGGAGAAGACGGCGCTGTTGAAGACCGTCGTGGAAGCCGTCGGGGGGCGTGCCAAGATCGTCGCAGGTGTCGGCACCTTCTCCACGGCCCATTCGGTGCACTTGGCAGAGCAGGCTGCCGAGGCCGGTGCGGACGGTCTGCTCGTGGTGACTCCCTATTATTCGAAGCCGCCGCAGAGTGGGGTGCTGGCACACTTCCGAGCCGTCGCGGACGCGACGGACCTCCCCAATCTGCTGTATGACATCCCGCACCGGGCCGCCATCGAGATCGCCACCGACACTCTGCTGGAGTTGGCCGAGCACCCGCGGATCGTCGCCGTCAAGGATGCCAAGGGCAAGCTCGTCGAATCCGCGCGGGTGATGGCCGAGACCGATCTCGCCTTCTATTCGGGCGATGATGCGCTGACCCTCCCGTTGATGTCGGTCGGCGGTGTGGGCCTGGTCGGCACATCCACCCACTTCTCCGGCCGGGCGGCCAAGCAGATGATGGTCGCGTTCGCAGAGGGCCGAGTGGACGAGGCCCTCGCCCTGCATCGGCGCCTCCAGCCCACGTTCACCGGCGTGTTCGCCACCCAGGGCTGCATCCTGGTGAAGGCCGGTCTTGGGGTGATCGGCCGGCCGGTCGGTGGACTCCGCGCACCCCAGGTCGAGGCGACACCGGAGCAGACCGAGGCCTTCGCTGAGTGCCTGCGGAAGTCCGAACTCCTCTGACGCTCTGAATCAGGGAAGGTCCAGGGAGTACGCCGGCCCGGACGGGCCGAAACCCACCTAGGATGGCTGCACCTCGTGAGTCATGTCCTGCGGAGGGGGGCCGGATGCCGATCAGTCGCAGACGCGAACACCCTGCCCAGGACCCGCGTGACGGCGCTGCCGTGGATCCCCGGGAGGACAGTGCCGAGCCGTGGGTGCCGCCCACCTGGGAAGAAGTGGTCCGCGACCATTCGGCGCGGGTTTATCGTCTGGCACTCCGTCTCACCGGCAACGCCCACGATGCGGAGGATCTCACCCAGGATGTTTTCATCCGCGTGTTCAAGTCCCTCCACCGGTTCGAGCCCGGCACCTTCGAGGGCTGGCTGCATCGCATCACCACGAATCTCTTCCTCGATTCCGCCCGCCGTCGTCAACGCATTCGTTTCGACGGCCTCGTTGATGGTGCCGACGAACGGCTGCCCGGGTCCGAACCGGCTCCCGGTGAGCAGTTGGCCGACGCCGGCTTGGACCATGACGTGGCTGCCGCTCTTGCGGCGCTCTCACCGGAGTTCCGCGCCTGCGTTGTGCTCTGCGACATCGAGGGGCTCAGCTATGAGGAAGTCGCGACGGTGTTGGACGTCAAGATTGGCACCGTCCGCAGCCGCATTCACCGTGGGCGCGCCCAACTGCGCGAAGCGTTGGCCCACCGTCAACCGTCCGCAGGCCGAGAGCGCTACCTCGGTGTGGAAGCCGAGCAAGGTCCGGTGATGGAGGAGGTGCGGTGAGACCTTGTCCATCACGGCGCAGGGAGCTTGCCGAACTGGTCGATGGGGCTCTCGGTGTGCGGGAAGCCGAACGGTTGAGAGCCCACGTGGTGGGTTGTGAGGGTTGCCGAAGGGAGTTCGATGCGCTGCGCCACGTCCGTGATCGACTGCGCGGTGCACCCCCGGACGGGGCTGCCTCCAGGGAGCTGACGGATCGCCTTGTCTCCATTGCCGGTTCGGAGGCCGCCGAACCCCTTTATGCCCGTCCCTTCGTGCCTGCGCTGCCCGGTCCCGGGGTATTGCCCAGTCGTCGCCAGCAGACACGGCGCGTGGTGCTCGGGGTGTTCACGGTCACGTGTGTGGTGATTGCGGGGCTCGTGGGTGTCGGCTGGGCTGCCGCCCCGACGCCGGAAACAGTGGTCATCGACCCAGGACCCATCGCCCGGGACGAATTTGCTGCGGTGCTCACGGAGCGGCCGCTCGCCAATCCAGCGGTCATCGGTGCCCGGGCGGTTGAGTTCACCGACGCGAAGACCGGGCAGCTCCACGGGCCGCCCGACGCCGGTGGTCCATTGCTCGGCAACGGTGCACGGGAGCTGCTTGAGCGTGCGGACGCCGCTCCTCTGGACACGTCATTCGCAGGGCGCCAGCTGGTGCAGGTCCGTCATCTCGCCGGCTTCTGGGTGGCAGAGGTCGATGTCGAGGGGCACCCTGAGCATGGCACCCGCGTGACCTTCCCCGGTCGAATCGGGGCAGGCAGGTCAGCGCTCCTACCGGTTCGGACCCCTGGCCGAGTCGGTGCCCTGTCAGCCACCCACCAACTGCTCACCGGCCCCGGCCCAGAGGTTGCGGGACGCGACTCGACGATTGTCGAGGCGCACCGCGCCGGGCGCCCGGTCGCTCGCTGGTGGCTGGACATCGACACCGGGTTGGTGCTGTGGCAACAGCTGTTCGATGACGACGGACGGATCACACTGAGCGCCGGATTCCGGAGTGTTGCCATCGGCCCGGTCGACTCGCACGGGTCGCTGCCACCGCGACTTGTGCGCCGTGGTGATGTTGCGACGCTGGACCTCGTGCTGATCGATGGGCTGCGGAGCCAGGGCTGGCTGTGCAGTCGAAAGGTCGCTGACCTGGAGCTGGTCACCATCCGCAGATCCCCGCACGACCGAATGGTCCACACCGTTTATGGCAACGATGTCGTCACCCTCAGCGTGCTGGAGCAGAAGGGGACACTCACCGACACCCCCTCGGGATTCGTCTGGGATCCCGAGCAGGGGGTGTATCGCAGTCTCGGAATGACCACGATGTATTCCTGGCAGTCCGGCGAAAGCATCTTCACCGTGGTCACCGATGCGCCGACTGCAGTGGCGGAACGGGCGATCAAGGAACTGCCGCACAGTGAGCCGGTCTTCCGGAGTCACTCCAGCCGGATCCTGGCGGGCTGGAATCATCTGTTGGGGGAGGAACGATGACTTATCCACCCTCCCCGTGGTCACGTCCGAACCGGGAGGATCCCTGGGCGTCGGGGGGCGGCGCCGGGGCGCCTCAGCGGGCCAGGTCGGAGGATTCCTGGTGGCAGGGATATGGGTACGCCCAGCCGGCGCCCGTGGACGAATCGCAGCAGGAGTTCGGTTATGGACCCCGTCCCACGGGCCAAGGACAGCCGGGATTCAGCCCTGGTCCGCAGCCCCCGGGCCAGCCGCCAGCCCTTGACGCCCCAGGGGAACGCATCTTTGACGCGCCCGGGACACGCGGCCTTGACGCGTCCGGCACACGCGTCTTCGACGGCCCAGCGGGACCCGTCTTTGGCGCTCCCGGCACACCGGACAACGGCCCTGCGCCGAGGCGCGCTGCGGATCGCCCCTCCTCGCCGCGCTGGTGGCCGGCGGTGGTGGTGGCCACGGTGGTGTCGCTGGTCGTGGGTGCGGGAGCGGGGTTCGGGGCGGCGTACCTTCGAACGACCCCCACGGAATCAACCGCCGCGCCGGCACAGGCGGTCGTCCCTCCGACGGGGGAGGACACCGTCAGGGTGGCAGAGAGATTGCTCGAGAGCACGGTGACGATCGCGTACCGCTCGAACACGACCGGGGGGACGGGATCGGGCTTCGTGATCGATGACGCGGGGCACATCATCACGAACAACCACGTCATCGAGGGCGCGGCCAATGGCCGCACCGAGCTGATGGTGGAGTTCACCGACGGCCAGCGGGTGCGCGCCCACATCGTCGGCCGCAGTCCCAGTTATGACCTGGCGGTCATCCGCGTGGATCGACCGCGGCTGACGCCCGTGGAGTCCGGGGATTCGTCCGCGGTGCGACCGGGGCAGGGAGTGCTCGCGGTCGGGGCCCCGCTCGGGCTCGGCGGATCCATCACCGCAGGCATCGTCTCGGCGGTCGACCGTCCCTTCGGTGTCGGCGATGATGCGACCTCGGACGACGCCGTGCGGACCTATATCAACGGCATCCAGACCGATGCCTCCATCAATCCCGGCAACTCCGGCGGTCCGCTTGCGGACTCGGCGGGCCGGGTCATCGGGGTCAACTCGGCCATTCTGACCCTGGGGGGCTCCACCACCGGGCGCAGTGGCGGCAACATCGGGCTCGGCTTCGCGATTCCGATGAACCAGGCACGGGTCATCGCCGAAGAAATCCTGCGTGACGGCCATGCCACTTATCCGGTCATCGGAGCCGCTGTCTCACCGAACACGGACGGCGTACGGCTGTCCGACGTCACTCCCGGCGGTCCAGCCGCAGCCGCCGGTTTGAAGAGCGGGGATGTGGTGCTGGCGGTGGGCGGGCGTTCGGTGGACACCCCGACCGACCTCATCGTGCGGGTCCGGAGCCATCGGCCCGGTCAAGTTGTGGAGCTGACCATCCGGGATCGTGGTCCGGTGCAGGTCACGCTGGGTGAGAAGGTTGGCTAGCGGGCTAGTGTGGGCCCCATGTTCGACGTCGGGCCTGCTGAGATCACCGTCTTGGCCGTGTTGGCAGTCATCATTTTCGGCCCGGAACGTCTTCCGGAGCTGGCCAGGAAAGCGGCCCGCATCGTCCGGTTTCTGCGCGGCATCGCGAACAACGCCCAGGAATCCCTCTCCCGCGAGCTCGGCACCGAGGTCGACCTGAGCAATCCGAAGGCCTTCGTCAAGTCCTATCTCCTCAACGACATCCAGCCGGTCATCGACGACGTCAAGAAGGACCTCCAAGAGGTCGAGAACGAAGTGCGCGCCGAGTTTGCCCAAGTGCGCGGCAACCTCGAGGCTCTCGATCAGGCCCGCCCGGCGGCAGTGGCCGACGCTGTCCGCGCCGGCGCACCGTTCGATCCCGAGGCGACCTGAGCGACTATTTGCCGGTGGGAGTCAGCCCGAGCCGCATCCCGACCAGAGATCGGCGGCGCTGCCCGATCTGATCCGCGAGCTGTCGCAGCACCACGGATGCCGGGTGGTGGGGCGCGGACGCGACGACAGGGGAGCCCTCGTCGCCGCCACTGCGCAACTCGAGATCAAGGGGGACCCGGGCCAGCAGATCGACCTCATAACCGAGCCGCGTGGTCAGCACGTCCGCGACCTCCTTGCCGCCACCGGACCCGAAGACCTCCACCTGGTGGTGCTCCGAGCAGTGCGGGCACTCGACCTCGAGATAGGACATGTTCTCGACGACACCGATGACCTTCTGGTTCATCATGGAGGCCATCGTGCCGGCACGCTCCGCCACCTCCGCGGCGGCAGCCTGGGGGGTGGTGACCACGATCACCTCGGCATTGGGCAATTTCTGACCCAAGGAGATCTGCACGTCGCCCGTGCCGGGCGGCATGTCCACGATCAGGAAGTCGGGATCCGACCAGTGCACGTCGGCGAGCATCTGGGTGAGTGCCCGGTCGAGAATCGGCCCGCGCCAGGCGACGACCTGGGAACGTTCGGGCTTGAGCATGCCGATCGACATGACCTGGATGCCGTTGGTCGGCACCGGCAGGATCATGGACTCGTTGTCATCCCCGATCGAGGTGGGTCGCGCCTCCGCGACCCCGAGCATCACGGGGATCGAATGGCCGTAGATGTCGGCATCGAGCACTCCGACGCTGTGACCTGCCTGGGCCAGCGCCATCGCGAGATTGACGGTCACGGAGGACTTGCCGACCCCGCCCTTGCCGGACGCCACGAGGATCACCCGGGTCGTTGAGTCGGTGCGCGCGAACGGGATGTCCCGCTCAGCGCGGCCGCCGCTGAGGGTGCGTCGCAGCTCGCTGCGCTGCTCGTCGGTCATGACCCCCAGCTCGACGCGTACGTCGGTGACCCCCGCCACCGCTGCCACCGCGGCGGTCACGTCACGCTGGATGGGGCCTTTGAGCGGGCAGCCGGAGATGGTCAGCAGAATCTTCACGAACACGGCTCCGGCCTCGTCGATGTCGACGCGCTCGACCATGCCGAGGTCGGTGATCGGTTTGCGGATCTCCGGGTCGTTCACCGTCGCCAGTGCTGCCGTGATCGCGGGCAGCAGGGCGTGCTCAGGATTGTTGGTCTGGATTTCGGGCATGTGGGCCAGCGTACGCGAGGCGTGGCGTGGATCACGTATGTGTCAGAGTCAGGTCTTGCGACGTTCCTCGGGATCGCCGGCCAGCGCCTCGCGGAGCTCATTGCGCAGTTCGTTGCGAATGAAATCGCGGGTGGCGAGCTCGCCGACGTTCATGCGTACGCTCGCAATCTCCCTGGCCAGGAAGTCCATGTCGGCCCGGCTCTGTGCGGCCTGCCGGCGGTCCTGTTCGACGCTGATCCGGTCTCTGGCCTCCTGGCGGTTCTGGGCCAGAAGGATCAGTGGTGCGGCATAGGACGCCTGCAGCGACAGCATCAGCGTGAGGAAGATGAACGGATATTCGTCGAACCTAAGGGCGGGCGGAACGGTGACGTTCCAGATGATCCAGATGACGATGAACACCGTCATGTACATGAGGAAGCGTGCCGTGCCCATGAACCGGGCAAACGCCTCCGCAAAGGCACCGAAGGTGTCGCCATCCACGCGCAACCGGGGAATGCGGCTGCGGTCCCGGCCGGGGGTGTTCAGCCGGTCCTCACGGTCAGCGCGGTCACGGCCGCGATCGGGTGGGGCCATGACTCACTGTCCTTCCATCTGTTCACCGCGCCAGTCGTTGGGCAGCATGTGGTCGAGCACGTCATCCACGGTGACTGCACCGAGAAGGTGCTGTTCACTGTCAACGACTGCGGCGTTGACCAGGTTGTAGGTCGCGAAATGCCGGCTCACCACCTCGATCGGCGCGTCCGGCAGGAGCGGCTCGAGCTCGGTGTCGATGAGGTGGGAGATGAGCGTCGATGGGGGCTCGCGGAGCAGGCGCTGGATGTGCACACTGCCGAGATACCGCCCTGTCGGGGTTTCGAGCGGCGTGCGACAGACGTGGACCATGGCGGCCAGCGCCGGGGTGAGCTCCTGAATGCGCACGATGGCGAGGGCATCCGCGACCCGGGCATCCGGGGCCATGATCACCGGTTCCGGCGTCATCAGGCCACCCGCGGTGAACTCCTCATAGACCAGCAGACGACGCACATCGGATGCTTCCTCCGGCTCCATGAGGCCGAGGAGCTCCTCCGCCTTGTCCTCCGCGAGTTCCGCGATCAGGTCGGCGGCATCGTCCGGATCCATCTCCTCCAGGATGTCGGCGGCGCGCTCGAGCTCCAGTGAGGAGATCACCTCGATCTGCTCGTCCTCCGGCAGCTCCTCCAGCGCGTCGGCGAGCCGGGCGTCATCGAGGGCCTCGATGACCTTCGCACGCCGAGCCGGGTCCATGTCGTGGAGTTCCCGGGCGACATCCGCCGCGTGCATGTCCTCGAGCTCGGCGAGCACCTGTTCGTGATGCTGGACCTGGGCGGTCGGACGGAGGACGTCGACCTCGGACCAGTCCACGATCGTGACGTGGGGCTTGCGGCCGAACCCTCGGTGGCGGATCTCGGCGAGAGCCACCTCGGAGAGCTCCCACTCGCGATTCCGGACCTCCCGCATGGAGATGTCATAGACCGACCACTCGTCCGAGGATCCCGTGCGGCGTACGCGGCGATCGAAGAGGTCGTCGATGACCAGGGTCTCCGCATCGTGCCGGCTGAACCGGCGCGTGTTGATGGTCCCCGAGATCACGACCTGCATGGCATCGATCGAGAAGACCCGCGCAGTGTTGACGAAAATGCGCTGCCGCGCGAACAACTCGACGACGAGGCCCTTGGCCCGGGGGGCTCTGCCCTGGGTGCGGACCTGGATGACGACGTCGCGTACCTTGCCGATGTGGTCTCCACCGGATTCCACGACCGGGAGGCCGCGCAAACGAGAGATGAAGATTGACGTCGCGTGAGTCACGCGAAAGAGGGTAGCGTGCCGCGCGATTCCCGGAATGTCATCCGCGGCTGCTTGACTGGTCCCCATGTCAAAGCTCACCGAAGCCACCCCGCCCGAGCGGCACCGCCACGTGGCCGCAATGTTTGCCGACCTCATCGAGGGCACCACCGATTGGGCCGCCCCGAGTCCGGTGAAGGAATGGACCGCCGGCGACATCGTCGATCACGTGACCACGTGGCCCCGCGAAATGCTCGGCGCCCAGGGCGTGCAGCTCCCCGAGCCCACCGGGGACCGTGCGGAGACGTTCCGGGTCCAGACCGACGCCGTTCAGCAGTTGCTGGAACAGCCCGAGGCGGCGGGTCACCTCATCGACCTCGGCCCGATGGGGCAGGCGCCACTGGCTGCCGTGATCGACGGGTTCTACAGCAGCGATCTGTTCATGCATGCCTGGGACCTTGCCAAGGCCACCGGCCAAAGCGTTGAGCTCGACGAGGATTCGGCCACCGCGATGCACGCCGGTCTTTCGGCGATGGGACCTGGCCTCCAAGCCTCCGGCCAGTTCGGCGAGCCCGTGCCGGTCGCGGAGGACGCCCACCCTGTCGATCGGCTCATGGGGTTGATCGGTCGCGATCCCGGCTGGCAGCCGCAGGCCTGATCGACAGACGCGATTGCCGCTGGCCGCGGTCGCCCGGTCAGTTGGTCAGGTCAACCGCGTGGAGGATGGCCCGTCGCTAGGCTGGCATCCGTGACTGCTGCAGTGCCCGACACGTCCGTTCAGGTCCGTCGAACCATCCTGGCGGTGCCCGGATCGTCCGAGAGATTCCTGGCCAAGGCCCGGGGGCTGGCGGCCGACGCCGTCTTTCTCGATCTCGAGGACGCCGTCGCCCCGGCAGCCAAACCCGCGGCCCGCGGACAGATCGTGGCGGCGCTCGGCGCGGAATGGGCGGCACCTGTTGTCACCGTGCGTGTCAACGACTGGACGACTCCGTGGACCTACGCGGACGTGGTCGAGGTCGTCGGCGGCGCCGGGGCCCGCATCGATGCCGTTGTGCTCCCCAAGGTCCAGTCGCGGGAGCACATCGTCGCCCTTGATCTGTTGCTGACGCAGGTGGAGCGTACGCACGGATTGGTGCCGGGAGCGATCGGCATCGAAGCGCAGATCGAGGACGCACCGGGGCTCCTCAATGTGCAGGCGATCGCCGGTGCCAGTGCCCGAATGCGGTCCCTGGTGTTCGGTCCCGGGGATTTCATGGCGTCGATGGGCATGGCCTCGACCAATGTCGGGGAGCAGCCGGAGGGCTATGAGCGGGGTGATGCCTTCCACCACGTCCTGTTCTCGATCCTCGTCGCCGCTCGGGCCCACGGGCTTGCCGCGATCGATGGCCCCTATGTCGCGATCCGCGATCTGGAGGGGTTCCGGCGATCGGCCCGGGCCGCGGCAGCCCTCGGCTATGACGGCAAATGGGTGCTGCACCCCGATCAGATCGCGGCCGGAAACGAGATCTTCACGCCTCGGCAGGCCGACTTCGACCGGGCTCTGCGGATGATCGATGCCTACGCCGCCGCCACGGCGGAGGCCGGGGGAGCGGTCGGAGCGATCGTCGTGGACGACGAGATGGTCGACGAGGCCGGCATGAAGGTGGCCCAGCGCATCGTGGCCAAGGGACGCGCCGCGGGGTTGTCGGCCAGCGGTGAGCGCGCGGAGGGATGATCTGGCGTGGCCCAGTAGGCTTGATGATGTCGATAGGAAAGGGGCAGGGAATGGCTGCGCAGTTCCAAGGACTCAAGTTCGAGCTGGAATATCCGCATTCGGTCGGGGTCTATGAGAAATATGAGGATGCCCAGAAGGCGGTCGACTATCTCTCCGATCAGAAGTTCCCGGTCGAGAACCTCGCGATCGTCGGCACCGATCTCAAACTGGTCGAACGGGTGACGGGCCGCAAGAATTGGGGTTCTGTGCTGTCCCAGTCCGTGCTCACCGGCATCAGCACCGGCCTCCTGGTCGGCATTCTGCTCGTGCTCTTCTCACCGGAGGGCCAGTTCCTGCCCATGATGATGGTGGCACTGGGCATAGCCATCGTCCTCAACGTCATTTTCGGGGCCGTCATCTATGCCACCTCGGGTGGCCGGCGGGACTTCAACTCGGTGCGAACGACGATTCCGAGCAAATATGAGATTCTCTGTGAGCACAAGCACGTGATGAAGGCGCGCGAAATGCTGCAGGGCATGCCGGGCGTGCGGGCCGCTGCCTTCGAGTGAGGCCCGACCGTCACAACCACTTGTTGCGCCGGAACCCCACATAGAGCCCGACCATGATCGTCGCCATCAGGCCGATCACGATGAAATAGCCATAGCGGGCATGGAGTTCGGGCATGTTGTCGAAGTTCATTCCATAAATGCCGGCGATCATCGTCGGAATCGCGACGATCGCCACGAACGCTGAGATTTTCCGCATGTCCTGATTGTCCGCGACCGACGCACGAGCGAGCCCCGCCGAGAGAATCGTGCTCAGCACCTCGTCGAACGACTGGATCGCCTCCCGTGCTTCCAGGTGATGGTCCGAAAGCTCCCGGAAATAGGCCTGGGCCGTGCCCGGGATGGTGGCGAGCGGTCGCGTGGCGAGCGCGTGAAGAGGCGTGCCCAGCGGCACGACCGATCGCTTGAACTCGATCAGCTCTCGTTTGAGCTGATAGACGCGATCGACTTCAT
>LSQX01297327.1_pt2 | contig 46075 bp, 40 predicted proteins | sample 654561 | NCBI WGS metagenome assembly LSQX01 (sample SAMN04489861, study PRJNA283612) | anaerobic digester metagenome | isolation source: 4 biogas reactors fed with cattle manure at either 37C or 55C with and... | place: Denmark: Kongens Lyngby | collected 2014 | reverse complement strand
CGTGGGCTTGGAGATGTGTATAAGAGACAGTCCATGTATTGTGCGAGCACGATAGTTATCTGCTTGAGCGCTCCCTCGAAAAGGTGGAAGAAAAGTTCGCTCACTTAATCAGCCAGGCCAACTGGTTTAATTTGGGTGGCGGGCACCATATCACACGCAAGGATTATGATGTGAAGCACCTGGTGGCCCTGCTCATCAGGTTCCGCGCGCGCTATCCCAACCTTAGTAAAGTAATCCTCGAGCCGGGGGAAGCCGTAGGCTGGCAAACAGGATACCTGGTGGCTTCGGTGCAGGATATCATTGAAAAACCTGATATGCGTATTGCCATGCTCGATGTCAGTTTTTCGGCCCATATGCCCGACTGTCTCGAGATGCCCTATAAGCCTCATGTGCTTGGCGCAACAGATGCCATAGAGGGTCAACCTGTCTACCGCCTGGGAGGCACTACCTGCCTGGCAGGCGACTATATGGGCATGGGCGATTACAGCTTTGGCAATGAGCTGAAGCTGGGCGATAAGGTCGTTTTCGATGATATGATCCATTATACAATGGTCAAAACCACCTTCTTCAACGGGGTGAAACATCCCGCTATTGGGATTTGGCAGGACAAGGGCGAGTTTGTCCTCTTGCGTGAATTTAGTTACGAAGATTACAAGGGTAAGCTTTCCTGAGCCTTAAGCCTCAGTCAGGCCACAGGCAGCAATAAGCTTTAAAGCCTCAGCGGGCGTTTCTTTCTTAAGAAGCGCCCGTATTTTTCTATGGATGGCCTCGCTACGGGCTGCCTGTTTCACAGGCAATGCAATAAGGAACCCGGCCACTGCCTCTTCCTTCATATAAGCCTCCACCTCTTCCTTCCCAGGCCATTGGGTTTGTCCTGCAAGTATGGCCAGTTCCTGCCCGCTCAGAATCCTGCTGGTTCTGATTGACTCAGGCAGGCCATCCATTCCTAAAGCCTGGCTGCTGCGGGGTTGTACGATTTCAAAGATGCAGTCTCCCTGTACCCGGGTATAATAATAGTTGCCAAGGCGGCCTATGAGGTCTAGCTGATAGGGGTCGATTTTGTGGTCAGAATCGATAATCCGCTCGTCGAAGTGCATCACAATTACCTCTGCAATCACCAGGTTGGCAGCCCCTGGCTGTTCGCCCAGTGTCTTGATTTCAAGTAACCTGCATTCGAATTGTGCGAGACTCTCTTTCACCCTGAAGGGTTTGACCTGTTGGGAAGCCAGCGGACTAAAGCCTGCCTTCACGAATTCGTTGATTCCGTGTTCATAGTCAAGTCCTGCCAGAGTCATCTGACGGGCCATGGCGAAGGTGATCATGTTGATGACCAGCTCTCCCGTCTCACGGACATTCTGAAGCGTGTCTTTGGGTTTGCCCTCGCGCAGCCTGCTGTTGGCCGAAAAGATAAGAACCGGGGGCGTGCTGCTAAAGATGTTAAAGAAACTGTACGGGGCCAGGTTCGGCCTGCCTTCCTTGTCCAGCGTGCTGACGAAAGCAATGGGCCTGGGCCCAATGGCACCCAGCAAAAACTGCGATCGCTGGCGGGCATCCAGCTCTTTGGGAATAAAGGTTTTCATAGGATACAGACAGGAAAATGTCTCACCGCCGCTTACACTGGCAAACGGAAAGGATTATTAAATAGAATTGAAGACGGGTGTTCTTATTCTTCCGAGTATTTCACTCGGCCGGAGTGTTTTTTCTCTTCCATGGCTTTGCGCGAATGCCGCAGGTAACTCCAAAACCAACCCGAAAAGAAGCCAAGGGCAAAAATGACCAGAAACACAATGAACGATCTGCCCTCGACTTTAAGTCCTAAAACATTAATGTTTACGGGTTGCCAGTTTTGAGCAATAAAAACCACAAGCAAAATGGCAACAATTACATAAAGGATCATCAAAAAAACATTCGTGGTTTTCTTCATTTTCTTCTTCCTTTTGTTTTGTTTGAATTTGAAATACTATTTCAAAAATGGTACTGAAGGTTAATTAATCCTATTTTATTCAGGAACAGACTTTTTAGATTCGTTTACCTGAGCAGGTAGGCAATGGTCACCCCAAGATAATTGCCAACGGCATAACCGATGATGCCAATGGTCATCCCCGAAACAATGACCTGCCTATTGTTGATAGCACCAGCAATGACGGGCACAAAGGCAGGCGAGCAGATGAAGGCCGTGGAAGTGATCATGGTGGTGTCGGCATCCACCTTGAAGATTTTGCTCAACAGCACGTGCAGGAATAAGGACCCGAACACGGCAAGGGTGACATAACCGAACAGCCCGGGCGTGATGCCCCCGAAGTTTCGGATATCAGCCATGGAAGAAACCACAAGGCTGAAGACCAGGATAAAGTACATGCCTGCATCAAAGGTTTTGTCGATCTTGTTGATGCCCGGGATCAGTGAAGCAATGATGCCCAGGGTGGTAATGGTCAGGATTATCACGGTCATCTCCATGCTTTTTGGAAGTATGATGCTTAGGCCATAGCCCAGACCAAAGATGAGGACGGCTACTCCGATAGCTTTCAGCAAAGGGATGAAATATCTCCGCTGAAAAACGTGGAAGAAAGGCCTTTTCCCCTTTTGCCCAGGAGCGGTAAAAACCTCCGCAAAGTCGGGAAATTTGGGCAGGAACTTATGAAAAACCCGTTGTCCGATGGTGATCAGGAAGGCCAGGTAGAATACCCCCACCACGAGGTCGTAGGTGTGGGTGAGGATGTAAATCTCAGGGTCTACATCCAGGGCCATTTTGATGGATGCCAGGTTGGGCGTGCCTCCCGTATAGACCCCTATCAACATACCCGAAACCTTCCACAGGTCCTCGGTACCCGAGTCCTGGAAGATATAATATCCGGCAATGATGACCGAAACCACTGCCACCATCCCGGCCAGCATCGAAACCATGGTTTTTCCTGCCACCTTTTTCCATTGATGGATGTTTGTAGAAAAGAGCATTAGCGGGATGGCCAGGAGTACCGTGATGGACATTAGCAGGTCGCGCAACTTATAAACCCGAAAAGCCATAACATCCTCTGCTGTGATTTCCCCATTTGCTTCCATCACCTGCAGGTCTGAAAGGCTGACTCCCGGCTGGTTGAGCAGGATACTGTTGATCACCTCTCCGGGACTGGGGATCAGCCCAATATTGCCCAGGATCAGTCCAACCAGGTAGGCAATGATGACTGATCCAAGCCGGTCGGCAGTTCGGAATCGATAGGTAAGGTATAGGATTAAAACCGGGGTGAGAACATAAAACAACGCAAGTAAAATTATCTCCATGGTGGTACGAATTTTGGTTGCCGGGTGAAAACAATCACATAAAGGTAAATTTTTTTGACATATGTAGCCTACCCCGGGCATATGTCCCTAAAAATAATGGGTGTTTGATGCCCAAAGCCCTGTAATTATTAGTAATTTTGAAGGCTGACAACATTATTATTCAACCCAAAACATCAACCCAATGAAGCATTTATCCGTACTGTTGCTTTCGGTGATCCTGGCCTTTGGGGCCCTGACCGGATGCGCACCCAAAACCGATGAATACACTGAAACGATGAAAGCCAAACTTGAGCAGTTTAAGGAAGTGACCCTCACCACCGACCTGTCGTGGTTAAGTGAAAAAGAACGTGAAATGATCAGCATCCTGATCGATGCGGCCGACCTGATGGACGAGGTGTTCTGGATGCAGGCCTATGGCGATAAGGATCAGTTGATGCGCGAGCTCGACAATGAATTTGCCCGGCAGTACGCCCTCATTCATTATGGGCCCTGGGATCGCCTTGGCGGGATGGCCCCCTTTGTTCCTGAGCTTGGAGCGAAACCCGAAGGAGCCAATTTCTATCCCACCGATATGACTAAGGAAGAATTTGAAGCATGGGATGACCCCAATAAAACAAGCCTTTATACGGTGATTCGTCGTGATGAGGCCGGAAATCTCGTCAGTGTGCCTTATTCGCAAGCCTATGCCGAACAGCATCAGAAAGCTGCTGAGCTGCTGCGCCAGGCCGCTGAGCTGGCCGAAGACGAAGGTCTGAAGACATACCTGCTGGCCCGCGCCGAAGCCCTTCTGAACGACGACTACCAGCCCAGCGACTTTGCCTGGATGGCCATGAAGGAAAGCAATATTGATTTTGTCGTCGGCCCAATTGAGAATTATGAAGATCGCCTCTTCGGATATAAGGCTGCCAATGAAGCTTTTGTGCTGGTCAAGGATCCTGAGTGGAGCGCTCGCCTGGTGAAGTTCAATGCCATGCTTCCCGAGCTGCAGGCCGGTTTGCCTGTCCCGGCCCAATATAAGGCCGAAACCCCGGGTATCGATGCCGATATGAATGTGTATTATGCCCTGTATTATGCCGGCGACTGCAATGCGGGCAGCAAAACCATTGCCATCAACCTGCCCAACGACCCTGAAATCCATACCTCGGTAGGAACCCGCAAGCTGCAACTCAAAAACTCCATGCAGGCAAAATTCGATAACATCCTGGTGCCGATTGCCAATATGCTGATCGACGAGAGCCAGCGCAAACACATTAAGTTTGATGCATTCTTTGAAAACACCACTTTCCACGAGGTATCACACGGGATGGGCGTGAAGAACACGATCACGGGTCAGGGCCCCATGCGCGAAGCCCTGCGCGAATACTACAGCCCCATCGAAGAAGCCAAGGCCGATATCATGGGCCTTTACCTGGTGACCCAGCTCTATGAAATGGGTGAGATCACCAGCGGAGAGGTGATGGACAACTATGTGACCTTCTTTGCCGGAATCTTCCGTAGCAGCCGTTTTGGGGCGAGTAGCGCTCACGGACGAGCCAATATGCTGACAATGAAATATTTTGCTGACCGCGGCGCTTTCGTATATCAGGAAAACGGAACCTATCTGGTGAATTTTGAAGCGATGCGTGAAGCCGTCTTTGCACTTTTGGCCGATATCCTGATGGTGCAGGGCGATGGGAACTACGCTGAAGCAAAAAATTGGGTGGACCAGGATGGCGTGATGACTGACCAGCTCCGCACTGACCTTGAAAAAGTGAATGCTGCCGGCATCCCCGTTGACATTGTCTTCAAGCAGGGCAAGGAAGTCCTTGGACTCAGATAAGCCCCAAATCTCAGTTTTATTTTACGGCTTCCCAGAATTTGCCAGAGGGCATTTTTGGGAAGCCATTTTTTTTGGACCCGATTTCCTAGGTTCCAAGGAAGAACCATTCAGCTAGTTTAACCGTACTTTAACCAATTACAATTGGTTAAAGTACGGTTAAACTTATATTTTGGAATTGCCTTAAGCAGGGTTTGATTCATGCTAAACAGAAAAGTTGTTGAGAATTATTTGTGCCATTGTCAATGACTGGCCCGGTTTTTGGGAAAAGAATATCCAAAAAACAGTATTTTTACACTTCGCTGGAAAATACTCCTTGAAAAAAGGAAGGAACCCCGGCATTTTCTTAATTCATTATTCATAAGCTATGAGAATATTAAAATCGATTTTCACCCTGTTGATGGTTTTTTTGCTTCAGGGCTCCTTTGGACAGTCAAACTTTGATTTTTCGGACGAGCGAGTGCTCGAGCGTCTGAAAAAAGATATTTACACCCTGGCCGACGAGCGCATGGAAGGCCGGGAAGCAGGCACGCCCGGAGAGCGGCTGGCTGCTGAATACATTGCAAATCAAATGCTTGAGGCAGGTCTTAAGCCCATTTTCAATGAGTCGTATTTCCAGGAGGTTCCTTTCCCCGGTGCTTTCGTTGAAGGCCCCGATAATTTCCTGGTGATTGATGGAGTGACTTATACATTCAATGAAGACTTTTTTGCCCTGCCCAATACGGGCAATGCAGTGGTGAATGCACCCGCTGTATTTGCAGGTTTTGGGCTGGAAGGGGTGGAAGGCATTGACAACTATGGCGGCCTGGGATCTGTTGCAGGACGGGTGGTTGTGCTCGATTATTATTCGCCCGAAGGTCTGAACGAGAGACTTGATATTACGACCCGAGAGGCTTTGGCGCAGAAGATAGAACTGGCGGTAAAGAAGGGTGCTGCCGGGATAATTCTTGTCAATACCCTTTCGTGGCAGTCGGATCCGCGCATCAGCCTGGGTATGGAGGTGCCGCGAGAGGGCATTCCTGTGGTATTTGGCACTGAACGGGTCAGGGATGCGCTTCTGGCTAAGGCAGACGTCGAAGTGCTCTTATCTACTGAGCTGGAGCGGCCGATGTACACGGGGTACAATGTGGCAGGCTATTGGGACAATGGGGCGCCTACCACTGTAATTATTGGGGGTCATTACGACCACCTGGGCTATGGCGGATCGGGCTCACGCAGCCCCGGGGAGCACGCCCTTCATCCCGGTGCTGATGACAATGCCAGTGGAACGGCAGGAGTGCTGGAAGCCGCCCGCTACCTGGTTCAATCTGACCTGAAAAAACACAATTATATTTTCATCGCCTTTACGGCGGAAGAAAAGGGGCTGATTGGCAGCCGGTATTTTGCCGACAGCGAAGCCTATGATATGGGCAAGGTGAATTATATGTTCAATTTTGATATGCTTGGTCGTTTGACTGACAATAAACTGTCGCTGATCGGCACGGGCACTACCCCCATCTGGGAAGCTGCAATCGACCATGTTGCCCCCGGTCATTTCAACATTCGTAAAAGCCCCGGTGGCCTGGGAGGTTCTGATCATACTGCTTTTTACCTGAAAAATATTCCTGTGCTGTTTTTCTTTACAGGCATTCACGATGACTACCACCGCCCCGGGGATACGCCCGATAAGGTGAACTACCAGGGCACCCTTGAGATCATGAAGTTTACCTACGATTTGATGCGGGAACTCGAAACCGAAGACAGGCTGGCTTTTACGCCTACCCAGTCGAGCGACACGCGTCGCCGTCGCACGGAAGGGGTGACCCTGGGCCTGATGCCTGACCATGTATATACGGGGGAGGGCCTGAAAATTCAGGCGGTGATGGATGATCGTCCCGCTCAGAAGGCCGGCATTGCCAACGGGGATGTAATTATTCGCATTAATGATGATGAGGTTAGTGAGATTCAGACCTATATGCGGGCCCTTGGAAACCTTAAGGGGGGAAGCAAGGCCATGATCACCGTCAAAAGGGGAGAAGAGGTTATGACCTTCCAGGTACAGCTTTAAGCTTCCTAATAAAGAAACAGGCATACCTTTCCGGGAAGCGGAATTGTATGCCTGTTGCTGTTTTAGGCGCGTATTATTTAAATTCAATATTGCTGCGTCGGGTGATCTTCTCGCAGAAATGGCATTTGAGCCTCAGGTCTTCCTTTTCGATCACGGAAAAGCGTGTGTTTATCTGTTCGTGATTGGTGACACAATTGGGGTTGAAACATTTAACAATGCCAGTAACCTGCTCGGGGATCTCGACGACCTTTTTGCTGCTGACCTGGAAGTCTCGGATCTCGATGATGGAAGCATGAGGGGCCACCAGGGCGATCTTGTTGAGTTCCTCGGGTTTGAAGAATTTATTGCTCACTTTGATAAGGCCCTTGGTGCCGTATTTTTTGCTTTCGAGGTTTGTGGCAAACAAGACCATATTGTCAAAGCTGTCGAGTTTTAGAATGCGGATAACCTGGAATACGGCAGTGGAGGGGATATGATCGATGACGGTTCCGTTTTCGATGGCCGATACCTTTAATTCCTTTATTTTTTCGCTCATTGTAAAAGGGGTTAATGATTTTTACCAGGATGGATTAGCGTAAGCCCAGGATCAGTGCCATGAGGGCTTGGCGAACGTACACCCCGTTGAGGGCTTGCTCGAAGTAATAGGCCTTGGGGCTGGAATCGACATTGATGTCGATCTCATTGACTCTAGGCAGGGGGTGAAGCACCTTAAAGTTTTCCTTTGTATCAAGGATCATGTGGTTGTGGAGGTTGTACGAGTTTTTGATTCTTTCGTATTCGAGGGGATCGCTGAAGCGCTCGCGCTGGATGCGGGTCATGTAAAGAATATCAGCCTGGGGGATTACCTCTTCCATGTCGGTGTACTGGTAATAGGTAAGATTCTTTTCCTTGATGTGCATTTTCACTGAGCTGGGCAATTTCAGTTCGGTGGGAGAGACCAGGTGAAAGGTTGTGTTGTAGTTGCATAGGGCGATGACGAGAGAATGGACGGTACGGCCGTATTTCAGGTCGCCTACAAATGCGATGTTCAGTTTGTCTAAGGTTCCCTGTGTTTTCATGATGCTGTACAGGTCGAGCAGGGTTTGGGTAGGGTGCTGGTTGGCGCCATCGCCTGCGTTGATGATAGGGACAGGGCTGATCTCGGAAGCGAATCGGGCACTACCCTCAACAGGGTTTCGCATAACGATGAGGTCGGAGTAGTTGGCGATTGTGAGGATGGTGTCGCGCAATGACTCTCCCTTTTTGACGCTGGTGTTTCCAGCCTCAGAGAAGCCAATGATCTTTCCGCCCAACCGGTTAACGGCGCTTTCGAAACTCAGGCGGGTGCGGGTGGAAGGTTCAAAGAACAGGGAGGCTACCACATAGTCCTGGAGAATGGTCTGCACGGGTTTTTTTTCAAACTCGCGGGCCACTTCCAGCACGCGCAAATGCTCTTCCTTGCTGAAATCGTTGATGGAAACGAGGCTTTTGTTCTTCATTGTTTTGCGGGTTAGGATTTGGTTTCAGGATTAGTATAAAAATACGTAAAAAAAAAGGGGCCTTAGCCCCTTTAGAAATTATTTACACTTGCAATCAGCCTTGATGAGCTTCTTGTCTGTGAGGAAATCGCAGATCAGTTTATCGAAGGTGGGAGAGCCAATTTCCTGAAGTGAATATTCCACTTTCACAATGGGCTTGTTGATTTTCACCACGCGCGACAGGTCGATGGGAGTGCCAATGACCACGGCATCGCAATCGGTGTTGTTGATGGTTTTCTCCAGGTCGGCCACCTGCTGTTCGCCATAACCCATAGCTGGAAGAAGGGTTCCGATGTTGGGGTAGATTTTGAAGGTCTCGGCCAGTTTGCCCACGACGAAGGGCCTGGGATCAACGAGTTCTTTTGCGCCGAATTTTTTAGCGGCAACGGTACCTGCGCCAATCTTCATATGTCCGTGGGTGAGGGTTGGGCCGTCTTCAACCACCAGTACGCGTTTGCCTGTGATCAGCTCAGGCTTGTCCACGCAAAAGGGAGAGGCGCCGTCTACCACGATGGCCTTGGGGTTCACCTTTTCAATGTTGTCACGAACAGTCTGGATATCCTCGGGGCCGGCTGTGTCCATCTTATTGATGACTACGATATCAGCCATGCGCAGGGTAACTTCACCGGGGTAGTATTCAATTTCGTGTCCAGGGCGGTGGGGGTCCACCACGGTAACCATCAGGTCGGGTTTATAGAAGGGGAAGTCGTTGTTGCCGCCATCCCAGAGGATGACATCGGCTTCTTTTTCGGCTTCGTGCAGGATGGCTTCGTAATCTACCCCTGCATAAATGATATTGCCGCGCACCACATGGGGTTCATATTCTTCCATCTCCTCGATGGTGCACTTATGGGTGTGGAGGTCTTCCACAGTGGCAAAGCGCTGAACCTTTTGGGCTACAAGGTCACCGTAGGGCATGGGGTGACGGATGGCCACCACTTTAATGCCATGCTTCATGAGTACTTCAATGATCCGGCGCGAGGTTTGGCTTTTTCCGCAACCAGTGCGGACTGCTCCGATTGCAATCAAGGGTTTGGTGCTTTTCACCATGGTTTCCTTGGGCCCAATGAGCAGGAAGTCAGCGCCGTTGGCGTTGACAATAGCGCTGATGGCCATGACCTGTGGATAGGAAAGGTCGCTGTAGGAAAAGGCGCACATATCTACATCAAACTCTTTGATAAGCCGGGGGAGTTCGTCCTGTGCGTAGATAGGGATTCCTTGAGGATAAAGGCTTCCTGCCAGTTCAGCAGGGTATTTGCGTCCGTCAATGTCCGGGATCTGGGCTGCAGTGAAGGCCACAACGTTGCACTGGTTGTTGTCCCGGTAGTAGGTGTTGAAATTATGGAAGTCCCTTCCGGCGGCTCCGATAATGATTACATTTTTCCTGATTTTAGACATAGAATGGAATTTTATGGTTTGATGTTAGAGTATGAATGGACTTCTATAAGGCTGCACAAATTTACAGGTTTAAGTTTTTTTTGCAAGATAAAGAAGATTTTTTTTTGAAGAGGGAATTTTAAGGCTAATCGGGATGGCTTGAGGGGATGGATAAAGAATGATCTTATTTGGTATGATTCTTGAGTTAAAACTAAAGAAGTGTTTGGGGTTTCCTGTTTTTTCCATATTTGGGGTAGAATGCCCGGGCTCTGAGGCTAATGAGATAGCTCAGCCGGGGATGGATACGTCAAACTAAAGTATTTAATTGTTACCTTTGTAATTGAACCAAAAACCATTAGCAGATGAAAAAACTTTTCTTGATTTTACTGGCAGCAGGTTTTATGACTGCCTGCACCGGGCAGGGTAAGCGTGAAGCAGCGGAAGCTGAAGTAACGGTAGAGATGGATACGGAGCTGGAAGAAGCCCTGGACAAGAATATAGAATTAAATGCAAAGATCGATTCACTTGAAAGTGAATTGGACAGTTTGTTGAACAACCTTTAAAAAAGAAAGAAAGATGAAAAGAATATTTTTAATGGCGGGTGTAATCCTGGTTTCTGTAACAATGTTTGCCCAGAGTCCCCGCTCGCAGCAAGAGAGTCAGGCTCGACAGCAGGGGCAGGCAGCTCGTGAACAGGCACATCAATCTCGTGAGGAAGCTCAGAAGGCGCGTGAACGTGCACGTGAAGAGGCTCAAAAAGCGCGTGAGATGGAAAAGGAAGAAGCCAGCAGGGCGCGTGAACAGGCTCATGAGAGGGCGAAGGAAGAAGCAGAATATTTGCGTGAGCAAAGTAAGCATGAAGCTGAGATGGCCCGTGAGCAAGTCCAGCACGAAGCTGAGATGGCTCGTGAACGAGGAGAAGGGGCCAGTGGAAATGCTTACGGTCGCAATAAAGGCGGCCTGAGTGGCCGTGATTTTGGTCAGGCTCGCGCAGCGGCAGCCCGTTCAAAAGAGGAGAAGGAAGAAGTAACGCGCGAAGTGGCGGTTGAAGTGGAAGAGGGGGTTCAGAGGACCACCTCACGCATTGAAGAGGCCCGCCAGCGCCTTGAAGAAAGGGTAAAAAACCGTGAGATCACGCGCGAAGAGTATGAGGAGCGCAGCAAGCGGGTGGCCGAGATTGAAGAGGAGATCCGTCGTATTGAGGCCGTTCGTCAGGAGACCGAACGGGTGATTCTTGAACGTTTGCCTGAAAGGGCTCCTGCAAACACTCCTGAAGCTAAGCCTGAAAGGGAAAATGAGCCTGCACCCGCAAGAACCACGGAAAGGCGTTAATTTATTCTGAAGAAAGACCAGCCCCGGATCGTAAAGACGGTTCGGGGTTTTTCATAACAAAAAATCCGGGTATGGCTAAGGCGTTTTGGGATCAGCGATATGCGGAGGATGGGTTTGTTTATGGCCCCCATCCCAACCTGTTTTTTTGCAAGGAACTGGGCAAGCTGAAGCCCGGTCGGCTTTTGTTGCCGGGAGAAGGCGAGGGGCGCAATGCTGTCTATGCAGCTCGCAGGGGCTGGGAGGTTGTGGCTTTTGACCAAAGCAGCGAGGGCCAAAGGAAGGCCCTTGCACTGGCCGCCCAAAAACAACTGAGCATTGAATACCTGGTGTGTGGAGTGGATGCCTTTGAAGCAGAACCCGAATCTTTTGACTGTTTGGCCTTGATCTTTGTGCATTTTCCTTCAGTGGAAAGAAAGGGCATTCATCAAAAATTGATCTCATATTTAAAGCCAGAGGGCACGCTCATCATGGAAGTGTTTTCGAAAGAGCAATTGGGCCGAAAATCAGGAGGCCCTCAACACCGGGATATGCTTTATTCGGAAGAAGAGCTGATGGAAGATTTCGGGTTGTTGAAGTCAGCCAAAATCCTGCACCTTGAAACGGAGCTTACAGAGGGCAGGTACCATGAAGGATTGGCTTCAGTAATCAGACTTATAGGGAAAAAATAAAATGGCTTGAAAGAATCTCAATTTGTTATTGGTCTGCTTTTACTACCAAAAGACAATCTTGAAAAGATTCCTTCAAAAATGCATAATTTTGCAGCCTAAAAAAGGAAACAGAATGAAGGCTGAAGAAAAGATTCTCAATGCTCTTGAAATGATCATCAGGGATGAATTCGGGGCAGATGCGCCTGCTTCATTGCTTAGTGTGCAGAAAACCCGAAAGGAATTTGAAGGCGATTTCACCCTGGTGGTGTTCCCCCTGGTAAAGATGGCAAGGCGTTCTCCCGAACAGGCTGCCGAAATGCTGGGAAAGGCTTTGCTGGAAAAAGTCCCTGAGATAAGTGACTTCAACGTCATAAAAGGGTTTCTGAACCTGAGCCTTAAGCCCGAATACTGGTTGGATTTCCTCAAGGAGGAAATGAACAATACTTCCTATGGGATAGCCCCGCAAGGGGATGATGCTCCTGTAGTGGTTGAGTATTCATCGCCCAATACCAACAAGCCCCTCCATTTGGGCCACATCAGGAATAATTTACTGGGCTATTCGGTGGCGAGCATCCTTGAAGCCAGCGGAAAAAAAGTTCATAAGGTCAACTTGGTGAATGACCGAGGGATTCATATTTGCAAATCGATGCTAGCCTGGATGAAGTTTGGAGGTGAGGAAACCCCTGAATCCTCAATGAAGAAGGGAGATAAGCTGGTAGGAGATTACTATGTAAGGTTTGAGGCCGAATTGCGCAAGCAGGTGAAGGGCCTCATGGAAACGGAAGGCATCAGTGAAGAAGAAGCACGTAAGGAGGCCCCATTGATTCAGGAAGCTCAGTCCTTGCTGCGTAAGTGGGAACAGCGCGAGCCCCGGACCATGGCAGTATGGGAACTGATGAATGGGTGGGTTTACGAGGGTTTTGATGCCACCTATCACAGGCTTGGCGTGGACTTCGACAAGATATACTACGAATCGGAAACTTACCTGCTTGGGAAGGATTTGGTGAAAGAAGGTCTTGAGAAGGGCGTATTTCACAAACGTGAAGATGGCTCGGTGTGGGTGGACCTTACGGCTGAAGGCCTGGACGAGAAATTGCTGTTGCGTTCGGATGCTACTTCAGTTTACATCACCCAGGATCTTGGGACTGCCCAGCTTCGCTACGATGATTTCAAGCCGGGAAAAATGATTTATGTGGTGGGCAATGAGCAAAACTATCACTTTGACGTGCTTCAGAAAGTACTTGCCAAACTCGAAAAGCCCTATGCTGACGCCCTGTATCACCTGAGTTATGGTATGGTGGAATTGCCTGAGGGTAAGATGAAATCGAGGGAAGGCACTGTAGTGGATGCCGATGACTTAATGGACGAAATGGTTGAGACTGCCAGGCGGACCACTGAGGAGTTGGGCAAGGTCCAGGATTTCAACGAGGAGGAGAAAGCCAACTTGTTTCACATTATCGGTCTGGGTGCCTTGAAGTATTTTATCTTAAAGGTGGATCCCAAGAAAAACATGCTTTTCAATCCTGCAGAGTCGATTGATTTCAACGGGAACACAGGGCCCTTTATTCAATACACCTATGCCAGGATCCGCTCTATTCTTCGTACAGCAGGGCAGGAGCAGGTGGCTGCTATCCGAGTTTCGATGGCAGCTGAAAAGCTGAATCCAAGAGAGCGCAATCTGCTGCGCAGCCTGTACGAATTTCCTTCCGTGCTTGGTGAAGCAGCTGAACAATTGAGCCCCTCCGAAATTGCCAATTATACGTATGAATTGTGCAAGGAGTTTAACCAGTTCTACCATGAACATAGTGTTCTCAATGAACCTGATCGTGAAATCAGCTATTTCCGCATCAAACTGTCGCAACTGACTGCCCAGACCATAAAAAACGCCATGGCCTTGCTGGGAATTGAAGTTCCCGAAAGGATGTAATTCATCATTAGTCCATTCAATAATACGCGGCTTTTTTAAATTGCCCCGGGGATTTAGAAAAGGGTTTCAGACTCCGGTAAATAGGGGAATCCAGATAAATTGTTTTCAAAAACTTATTGTTGGGGAGCTGAAAAAAAACAGGCCGTCTCCTGGTTTCGGAACGGCCTGTTAGTAAATTTTGGGCTTTATTTATTCCTTTTTCTTGGAAAGGATCATGGTTTGCACATTGCCTTCGGTGTCGGTTGAACGCCACAATTGTTTGCTGCGGCTTGATTCGACAATGATCCAGGCTTTGCGGTACTGGGCATCTCTTCCCCAGATGAAAACCACATTGGCATTGTTTTCCCAGCGGAAGTCTCCCGTATTAGAGGCATCGATCTGGGTAATGGCGCTGGTAAAGGTTTGCTGGCCTCGACCGGAGTTTAGGAATACAATTGTGCCTGCATTTTCCATGCGGGTTTCACTTCCGTTTGCCAGGGAGACTTCGTATTCTTCAATGATCCATTCACCTGAAAGTCTGGAGGCAAGTTGACGCTGGGCGCTGCAGGAGATCATTCCCAGGGTAAGGAGAAGTAGAGAAATTTTGTAAATCGTTTTCATAATATTGGGGTTAAGGTTTTGATTTTTGATTCAATAAAACAAAGATCAAATATATAAAAAAACGATGAATTAAAAGCAAGGTCTATTTTTTGCATTCAACATTCCTGTGTTGGGTTAATTCATAAAGATTGGGCCATCGGGACCCAATGGAATACCCAGAAGCATCCAGATGGCCAGGGCTCCAATCCAGAAGATAGTAAGCACAACGGTATAAGGAATCATTGTAGAGATGATGGTTCCTATGCCGTATTTCTCATCATATTTTTGGGCGAAAGTGACGATGAGGGCAAAATAACTCATCATGGGGGTAATGAGGTTGGTGACGGAGTCCCCAATGCGGAATGCTGCCTGGGTCAGGCCGGGGTGATAGGGGGGGTCGATAAGCATGAGCATCGGGATAAAAACTGGTGCCATTATCGCCCATTTAGCGGACGCACTGCCCATAAATAAATTGATAAAAGCCGACAATAGTACGAAAGCCACAATGAGGGGCACCCCGGTAAGGTTAATACTTTGAAGGCCTTGTGCTCCCTTGATTGCCACGATAATACCCAGGTTGCTGTAATCGAAAAAGTACACGAACTGGGCAGCGAAGAACACCAGGACGATATAGCTGGCCATGCCAGCCATAGCCTGGGAAATATGCTTGGCCACATGTTTGTCGTTTTTAATGGTGCCAACCGCAATGCCATAGAACAGTCCGGGAATAAAGAACATCAGCAGGATACCTATGATGATCCCGTTGAAGAAAGGGGAGTGCAGAATGGAACCTGTTTCAGGGTCGCGCAGGATTCCCCAGGAGGGTACAACAGTAAGTGCCAGTAGCCCCAAGGTGGCAAGGAGGCTGTAGCCTGCCCAGCGCAAACCCTTTTTTTCGACTGCGGTTAGTTGTTCGATGGGGAGTTTTTCAGCCTGTCCCGAATATTTTCCCAGGCGGGGCTCTACGATTTTCTCAGTAATCCAGGTGCCCACAAAAATGACCAGAAAGGCTGAGAAGAACATAAAATAATAGTTGACAGCAGGATTAACGACCATGTCGGGAATGATCATTTGGGCGGCCGATTCGCTGATACCAGCCAGGATGGGGTCTATAGAGCCAATGAGGAAGTTAGCGCCAAAGCCTCCACTCACGCCACAGAAAGCAGCGGCAAGGCCCGCCATGGGATGTCTTCCCAAGGCATGAAATATCATGGCTCCCAAGGGGATGAGAATCACATAGCCGGCTTCTGAGGCGAGGTGTGAGATGAGCCCCGCGGTGACAATAGCTCCAGTGATGAGCTTAGGGGGGGAGCTAAGCACCAACGAACGGATCATAACGGTAAAAAGCCCGCTGCCCTCAGCAACGCCAATCCCTACCATAACCACCAGGACATATCCAAGGGGAGGGAATTTCAGGAAGTTGGCAATGATGTTGGTATAGATCCACCGGAAGCCTTCTGCGCTGATCAGGTTGTTGACAGTGATCAGGCTACCGTCTACGGGGTGACTGGCGCTGACATTTAGGGCGGCAGAAACCCACGACAGCACCATTACGGCTATTGCAAGAAGAAGAAAGAGGGTTGCAGGGTGAGGAAGCTTGTTTCCGACCAACTCAATGTAGTCGAGGGATTTGGCAAAAGCTTTGGAAGAGAATCGTTTTAGGGCTGTCAGAAAATCCTTCATGTATGCGTTCTTTTTGGTTTAGGGTGCCATATGGGCGGGTTTTTGACAGGATGGGCCCTCGGTTTCCGGACTTTAGGGCCTGAAAATCTGTTGGGGGCAAAGATAAAATAATTGTTTGTTTTTGGGGGATAAAACTTGCAGGTTGAGCTGTTTTAATACTTTTTTGGAACACTTTTTGAAGGAAAAACAGGTTGGCTTTTCAATCAGTGGCAAGGGGAAAGGCAAAAATTGGCAGAAGGGGAAGATGAGGGTGTTCCTATCCAACGTTCAATTCAATCCGGGCATTAGCCATGGGGAAAGACTTAAGAAAGTTTTTTGAAGGGGTTTCTTTGAATATTCCAAACATAGCCGAGCCACTTCCGCTCATTGAAGCATACAAGGCTCCAGCTAGATAGAATTCCTGTTTGATTTGATCCAGGATAGGGTGTTTTTTGAAAATGGATACTTCAAAGTCATTTTTTAAAAAATATTTCCAATTTTCAAGGGGTTGGTTCAGTGCTTCGCGAAGGGGAATTTCAGGTATGACAGGTTTTACCCCTGCATAAGCTTTAGCAGTGCTGACATGGATGTGTGGATTAACCACAAAGAGAGACAAGCCCGACAGGTCAATAGAGAATGATTCCAGTTGTTCACCGCGACCGCTAACCAGAATAGGTTTATTTTCAATAAAGAAAGGGCAATCGCTTCCCAGTTTTTCGGCAAGCTTTTTCAACGCATTGGAGGAAATCTGGAGGGAGAATAACTGATTGATGAGTTTCAGGGTGAATGCTGCATCGGCACTTCCCCCTCCCAAGCCTGCACCCATAGGGATGTTTTTGTGGAGGTGGATGGAAACATCAGGGATGCCATATTTTTTCTTCATCAACAGGGCTGCCTGCTGGCACAGGTTGGGTTTTCCATTTGAGGGGATCTCCAGTCCTGAGGAAGTAAATGAAGGTTGGCCGTTTTTTGCCTGAATTACCTCAAGGATATCATAAAGGGTAATGGGAAGAAGCAGGGATTCAATGTTGTGAAAGCCATCGGGGCGGCGTTCAAGGATATTGAGGCCCAGGTTTATTTTTGCATTTGGGAAAGTGATCATAAGAGGGCAAGGTTGAGGATCATGGGCCGTCTTCGTCCCATTCGATCTCAAATTTGGTTTTTTCTTTTCTCCTGCGGAACAAACCTTGGCGCTGGTTCTGGTTTTCATCGGGAACGATGTTTTCCGTCGGGGTTTCGTTGCCTCCAAATTCCCTGCGAAAGGCATCGCGAAGGTTTTGTCCTTCATTTCTTAAGTTGTCGCGCATTTTTTCGCGTACTCCCTGGGAATCATACCTGAATTCTGGGTTCTCTGTAGTGCCTGTGACCCTCAGGAAGAGGGTGGTTCGGCCTAAGCCATCATCAATGATGTCACCATATTGTTCCTGGGGGTTTCTGCGTTGTCGGTTTTTGCGGGAGAGGATCTCGCTGAGAAGGATATGGATACGGTAATCAATTTTGTTCTCAAAGGTATGTTCACCCGAGAGTTTCAGGTCAAGGGCGCTTGAGTTGATCTCCATATCGGGGATAATAATTTTGTTATCCTTGATCCTGATTTTGTTTTCGAGGGTGGAGAAAGTGACCTTATCGAGGTCATCGACCCTAAGGAATCGTGAAAGGGCAATGAGGGGCTCGAAATTGATCAATGCACCCTGGTCGACCCTCATATCGGCAGTGGTTTCAATGCTATTCCAGTCAACAGCCAACTCGGGAGTCCAGCGTCCCCCAAAATCGAGATCGGCAGTCATTTTTCCAAAAATGTTCTCATCGGTGATGCTGGCTTGACCAAAGTTACCCATCTGGTAGAAAAGCTTGTTGATATCTACCTCCTGAATACTTGCGTGGATTCCAATGGTAAAAAAGTCATTGCGGACACCATCGATAAATCCTGAAGCCCTGACCTGCCCATCCATTGAACGGAAGGAAAGATCCTGTGCGAGAAATCTTTTGTTTTGGAGGCTTGCCTGCCCCATGACATGGGTAGCTTCAAATTTCTGAAAGGTTAAATGTACCACATTGGCTTCAAGGTTAAAGCCGACGCGTTCAGAGAACTTTAATTGGTATGTGGTGTCGGCTTCGCTGACGCTGTATTTCAGCAGTTCATTGAAGTTGAGGTTGTTACTGTACAAGCTTGCAACTATGTTTATCTTTTCATTTTCGAGGAAAAGGAAAGGAAGGACATTGCGGAAGTAGCCTTTGAGCTCGAAGTCACTGCTTCCTGCGTGTCCGCTGAAATTTTCCACCACAAGGTCGTTGTTGCTGAATAGCAGGGCGCCGTTAAACTCCCTGAAGGCAATGGGGTTTCCTTTAATCTCAAAGCTAAGGTCTTCGTAATTAAGGGTTCCTGATGCTCTAGCGGAGACAAAGTCTTGGCCTGTAAAACGGTTTTTTTCACTCATCCCTCCCTTAAAATTCAGGTCCATATGGATTCTTCCTGAGGCATTTGGGATTGTATCGACTCGGAAGAGTTTCACAAGGTCGCCTGCATCGGCATCGGCAAACATATTGAAGTCAAGGCGAGGTTTGGTGAAATCGGTCAGGGAGAAATGCCCCCGAAGCACGCCTTTGTTTATTGTAGTATAGAACTCTTTAAGGGAAAGCATTGAAGAGGAGAGGTTATTCTTATGCCCATTATCGAAAAGCCCATCAAGTTGAATCTGTTTAAGGGAAAGGCCACTTCCTCTGTGGGTGAGTTCACCCTTTGAGATGTTAAAGGATGCCTTGATGTTTGGGTTTTCTTCTGAGTTAAGCAAGCCATTGACATTCACATCCAGTTGAAGAGTTCCTTTTCCGCGATAGCCCTTCACATAGGGCAAAAGGCTTTCTGGAAGGTCATTCAGGAGTTGAGCAAGTTGCAGTTGTTTTCCCAGTATATGGGTTTCAAATTGAAGGGCTTCGGGGAGATTGACAATGGTGCCCTGAACTTCGAAAGCGTTTTGGTTGATTTCCAGGAGACCTTTTTTGAAAATGAATTCGCGGTTTTCGTTAACCTGGAGGGCCATATCCAGATCCAACGGCCTTTGCCTGATAAACACGGCCGAATCAATGGCCACCAGATTTCCCGTCAGGTTTCCCTTTGCAGAGAGGTGATAGGAATCATTCCTGAAGTTTCCGCTCATCGAAACTTTTCCCAGATCAAGGTCGATCAGGCTATTCTGTTTCTGGTCGTGAAAGATGAAATGAACATTTGTAAGCAGGACTTTCTTGAGGTCGAAGGCAAATTCAGATACCTGCTCCTCTTTTTTCTCTTTCCAGATTTCATAATTTGGATTTCCTTTAGGGTCGAGTCTCAAAAAGACTTTTGCCTTGTTGATTTCCACTTCGCGGATTGTGTAATTTCTGAAAAGGAAATTCCACAGGCTGAATTTGAAGTATACCCTATCGGCCCGAAGAAGGGGGTCTTCTTCTGGCAATTGATCATGGCCAGTGATTGATATTCCGGAAAAGGTAACGGAAGCCAGGGGGAAACGCCTGATGAGGTCAAGACTGATATTGTCGACGGCAACCTCGGTGTTCAGGTTTTGGTTAATGGTTTCGACGAATACCTCCTTGATCTTATTCTGGAATATCAGGGCGGTAAGGCTTAAGATCAGAAACAGGCCAGTAATAAATAACCCGCCTGAAATTCCTGCTATTTTCAGGAATTTCAGCGTGGATTGTTTTTTACTGAGCCCTGTTTGCTCCATAGATATGTTTTTTTGTTCACCTTAGCATTTTGAGGAAACTCACCTCTTTTTCAGTGAGAAACCTCCATTTCCCCCTGGGCAAGTCTCTTTTGGTAAGTCCTGCAAAGATTACCCGGTCGAGTTTGGTCACTTTGTAACCGAAATGCTCAAAGATCCTGCGGACAATTCGGTTTTGCCCTGAGTGAATCTCAATGCCGACCTCTTTTTTATTTTCCGCCTTATCAATATATGATACGGCATCAGGCTGTACAAGGTTATCCTCAATTTTTACTCCTTTTGCGATCGAATCGAGATCTGCCCTGGTAAGGGTTTTGTCCAGGTGCACATGGTAGAGCTTTCTGATGCCGTGTTTTGGGTGGGTAAGTTTTTTTGCAATTTCGCCATCATTGGTAAGCAGGAGCAGGCCGGTGGTATTCCTGTCGAGGCGTCCCACTGGGTATACCCTCTCGGGGCAAGCGCCTCTTACCAGGTCGATGACGGTCTTACGTTCCTGGGGGTCATCTGAAGTGGTGATGTAATCTTTGGGCTTATTCAAAAGGATGTACACTTTCCTTACATTGTTGAGGCGTTCATTTCCATACATGACCACATCACCGGGCTTTACTTTTATGCCCATCTCGGTGACGATCTCTCCATTGACGGTAATGGCTCCGTTGCGGATCAGCATATCAGCCTCACGGCGTGAACACACCCCTGCATTGGCGATGAATTTGTTCAGGCGAATACTTTCATCAAGAGCGCCTTTACGAAGAGATGATTTCCTCTCGTATTTTGAGGGTACTTTGTCTCTTTGGGGAGCACTCCCGTATTTTCCTCTTTTTCTTGGCCTTTCCTCAGAAAAGCGGTTTTCCCTGGGGGAGGATTCATCCCGGGCTTTTTTCCTGTCTTTTCCATAAGGTGTTACGGGCTTCTCACTTCTTCCGCGCGAGGAGGGGTTATTCCTGCGGTTGTCACTGTCTTTTGATGGCCAGCTGTCTTTCTGAATGGGGTTATGGTCTCTGGTTCTTTTTTCGGGACGGGCCTCGCGGCTGGTTTTTTTGCCCGGAGTTCTCTTGCCAGGGTTTTCCTGACGCTTTTTGCGCCGGTCTCCTGTGGATCCGGCTGAAGGTTTTCTCATTCGGTTTTGAAATTGGGGTGTTTAATTAAGCAACGCTTATTTTACTAAAAAAGTGTCAGGTTGGGGTCCTGCCAGGGTAATATTAATTCAGGCAGATTAACAGCTGCACTGTTCACTTTTGGGGATACCTTAAATCGATTCATTTTGTTGGCGGGGTAAGGCTGAAGGATATCCTCCAGTTTGTTCCAATTGGTTTCGCTGAACCATTTTTTATGGCTTTCCCGGTCAAGTATCACGGGCATTCGGTTGTGAATTCCATCTAAAAGGGAATTTGCCCTGGTGGTGATAATGGAAAACGAAAACCTCAGCGAGCCGTCTGTTTCCCTGGTTTGGTTGAAAAGTCCCGCAAAAGCAAACAGGTCCTCATTTTTCAACTGGAAACGCCAGGGCTGTTTGATTCGGCCAGCTTTTTCCCATTCAAAAAAGCCATCTGCCGGGATGATGCATCGTTGGGTGTCAAGCAAGCTGTTGAACATTTTTTTCTCGCGCAAAGATTCGGAGCGAGCATTGATCACAGGAGCGGATTCACCTGCAAAATTTTCCCAGGGAGCACTAAGCCCCCACTGGAACATTTGCAGATGTGAGGGTTGATCCATGGCAATCACAGGCAAGAATTGCGTTGGGGCAGCATTGTAAACCTGACCCTGAAAGTCAGGAGGAATTATGACCCTGAAATGGTCACCGATCTCCCGGGCTTTTTTGCTTATGGAATATCTCCCGCACATGCAAATGTATATTACTATAAAAAAAGGCGCTGGAAGCGCCTTTGATATCTTCTGGAATGCCGGTTTTATTCGGATATCTTGTTGAGTTTGTCAAAAGCGTCGTTTACTTTCTCAAGTAGCTCATCGAACAAGGTACGGTAAAAGTTTCGGAGGCTTTGGCCATTCTCGTTTACCTCAGGGTTGTTGATCCGGAAAATCATGTTTTCACGAAACTCAATCATTTCGTTAATGATCTGGTCAAGTTCTTCATGTTTATCCTGTTGGGTATACTGATGGATCATGCAAGTCCCGATCACTTCATCGATCAGGTAATTGAGGTCCTTTTTAAGGTTCTTGATGCTTGCCATTTTTTTTCAATTATTTTGGCTGCAAAAATAACAATAGTTTTTGAGCCTTTTAAGAAAAAAATCAAATAGTTGCTATTAATAAAAGTCAATCATTTCAATGTCATAGATTAATACGGCATTGGGGGGGATTGTGTAGTTTCCGTATACTCCATAACCCAGGCCTGAAGGGATGAGAAGTTTTCCCTTGCTACCCCTGTTGAACATTGGGATACCATATTTAAAACCAAGGATGGTTGCGCTCAGATTGAATTTTTGTCCCTGACCTCCTCCAAACTCTTCTCCATCTAATAAAAACCCTGTGTAATTGATTTCTACAGTGGAGGTTTCAACAGGGAAGCTCCCTGAGCCAGCCTTTTCGATTAGATAAAACACACCGGATTCAAGTTCCTGGGCATCCAGGTCGTGCTCCTCAATATATTTAAGGATTTTTTCCCGGTCTTTTGCAGCTTGTTTTTCAGGGTCATCTGAGCCGCAGGAAACTGCCATGATCAGGAAGGGCAGGACGAACAGGGGTTTAAGCAGGGTTTGAAAACTAATGGGCTTCATCTTTTGTAATTCCTTCAAATACTTTTATTTGAGTGCAAAGCTACAAATAAAACTGGTTTGTGGTGATGGGGGAGAAAAGAAAAAGCCGGACAAGCCGGCTTTCTCTGAGAAAACAAAACCAAAGAATGATTAAAACAAAAAACAGCAAAACAAGGCAGGGCCTTAATCCACGTTATCGTGGAGGAAAGAGTTGTTGGATTTAATCTGAGCCTTTTGGTCTTCGCCTTCATTGAGGGTAAACCTGGAGACTTGGGAGTCGGAGCTCAGGGGGGTATTGTTCAGGGCTACATTTCTTCTGACGAAAGCAGGTTGCCTTTCCAGATCCTGGAGTCCTTCAGGGGTTTTTAGCTTCATGCTGAGTTCGCGCAAACGTTGTTCTCTGTCTCTGATTTTCCTTTGAAGATCAGCTTCTGAGACCGGGTTTGACATTGGTTCCATTTCGGGCCTGATATCGTTATCAGGTGCTTCATTTTCCAGGGATGAGTGGTTTGTAAGGCTGAAATCAGAGTCATCTCCCATACCGGGGAATTCGTAGGTCACTGCAGGCTGATCAGGACGAATCTCAGGTTTCGATTCAGGCTTCTTCTCGGGTGAAGGGGTAGTCTTGATGAATTTCTTCATGCCACTATTTTCTTCTTCATAAGGATTGTTATGGTTCGAATGGCTTGTTTTATCAACCTTTTCACCAAGATCGATCACCGTTTTTTCAGGTAGCTGATCTGTCAGGTAGCCTTTGCCTTCCCCAAAGCCTGTAGCAACCAGGGTAACACTGACTCTGGACTCGAGGGATTCGTCCTTTCCAAGCCCCCATATGATTTCAGCTGTTGAGCCTGATTCGTCTTGAATATAATCAGTGATTTCAGAGATCTCATCCATGAGGATTTCCTCCACTCCACTGGTAATATTCAGTAAAATATTTTTGGCACCACGAATGTTGTTGTCATTAAGCAGGGGAGAGGACAGGGCCATTTCGATGGCTTTGATTGCACGGTTTTCTCCTTCAGCGCTTCCGCTACCCATTATGGCTACGCCGCTGTTTGACATAACCGTTCTGACATCGGCGAAGTCGACATTGATATTTCCCGTAAGGGTAATAATCTCTGCAATGCCCTTGGCAGCGGTGGTCAAAACATTGTCGGCCCGGGCAAAAGCTTCAGTCACAGAGAGGTTTCCGTAAAGTTCACGCAGGCGGTCGTTGCAAATGACCAGGAGGGTATCCACATGCTCCTGGAGCTGTTTGATGCCTTCTTCGGCTTGCTGTCTTCTTTTTCTTCCTTCAAACATAAATGGGATTGTGACAATACCTACTGTCAGGATGCCCATTTCTTTAGAAGCGCTGGCAATAACAGGGGCAGCACCAGTGCCGGTGCCACCGCCCATCCCTGCTGTGATAAACAGCATTTTAGTGCCTTTGTCCAGGACTTCCCTGATGCGGTCAAGGTCTTCAATAGCGGCATTTTTACCCACTTCTGGAAGGCTTCCGGCGCCTCTCCCTTCGGTAAGGCTGACACCAAGCTGGATTTTATTGGGAACGGGGCTAATATCCAAGGCTTGGCTATCGGTATTGCATATGATAAAGTCAACACCTTCAATACCTTGCTTGAACATGTGGTTTACGGCATTACTGCCTCCGCCACCAACACCCAGCACTTTGATAATGGATGATTGGTTTTTTGGCAGGTCGAATTTGATCATTTCTTTGGTCATAATTTTCGGGGTTGAAGGTAAAAATTTTCAGTGAGCGGAATAAGACGGAAGGGCAACTTTTATTAACAAGTTTTTCCGCCTTATTGTTAATAAAATCTGATTAAACGGACTGATCTTTTTCAAAGAAATCAATCCCCTGATTGAATATCTTTGAGAAGAAGCCTGCACCAATGCTTGTTTTTGGAGCTTTTGATGTTTGTCTTTTTTTCTTGATCTCCTTGTTGTCCAGTCCTTTAATGACCAGTCCTATACCCGTTGCATGCATGGGGCTTCCCGTTTCTCCCGAAAGGGATTTAGCCAAATGCTCATTGGGATATCCAATGCGGGTATCCATCCCTGTGATGAATTCAGTTAACTGCGCGGCGTGACGAAGTTGGCTGCCTCCTCCTGTAAGGACGATCCCAGCAATGAGTTTTTTCTCAAAGCCGGAGTTTTTGATCTCATAAAGCACGTGCTCGATGATCTCTTCCATCCTTGCCTGGATAATATGGGCCAGATTCCTGAGGGAAATTTCCTTGGCGCTACGGCCTTTTAACCCGGGAATAGAAACGACTTCCTCATCCTTGTTTTCGCTGGCCAGTGCCGAACCAAAACGTTTCTTCAATTCTTCTGCCTGAACGCGGATTATGGAGCAGCCTTCCTTGACGTCATCAGTTATCACGTTGCCGCCCAAAGGAATGACTGCCGTATGGCGTATGATGTCGTCCTGGAAGATGGCTATGTCGGTAGTACCCCCGCCAATATCCACCAGGGCAACTCCAGCTTCTTTTTCTTCACTGCTCAGAACGGCCTCAGCTGAAGCCAAAGGCTCAAGGATCATGGAGGAAATTTCCAATCCGGCCTTTTTAACGCATTTTTCAATATTTTTTGCCGCTGCAACCTGGCCAGTAATAATGTGGAAGTTCGCCTCAAGAAGAATGCCTGACATCCCTATGGGCTGGCGGGTCCTTTGCTGGTTGTCAATGATATATTCCTGGGGGATAACATGAATAATCTCTTCACCCGGAGGAAGGACAAGTTTATACATATTCTCAATGAGATTGGACACATCATCGTGTTCGATCTCATCTTCAATGCTGTTTCGCATAATGCTCCCGCGATGTTGCAGGCTTCTGATATGTTGGCCAGCAATTCCAACGTTGACAACTTTAATGTCAACCCCTGAGTTATGGCTCGCTTCGGCAACTGCCTTATTGATGGAGTCAACGGTGTTCTGAATGTTTTCTACCACACCCCTGTTCACCCCAAGCGAATCGGAGCGGCCGAGTCCCAGGATCTCAACTTTTCCGTATTCATTCTTTCGCCCGACAATACAAGCGATTTTGGTGGACCCAATGTCTAATCCTGCGACAATTTCTGACTGTATCATAACAATACTTATTTAGAACAAATTACTTGATTGCTGTATTTTAGATTTACCCTCCTGTATTGGTACCAGCCGGTTCTGGCCAGTCCATTTTGGTAAAAGATCATCAATTTATTAAACTTTTCCTGCATCTGGTTCAGGTTCCCCAATTCAATGATATGAGCCCCGTTCTTTGGCGTTAATTCAAAATGACCGGTTTGGGTGACGTAAATGTGGTCGATATACGCATTCCAGAAAGGATCTGTTTCAATAAATGAAGCCAGTTTAAAAAGCTCCCTGAGCTTTCTTTCATTGGTGGATATTTCAGCAGGGTCTTTTTCTTCCAGCAAGTTGACTAGGGGAGAATAGCCTGCGTGGATATGCCCTGTTGCAACGATGACCCTGGCTGTATAATCCGGACTTAATGGCATCATGGATCCAGTTCGGTCCAGGTAGTAACTTTGATTGTGTGCGTTAATAATCCGAATGACGGGCTGACGTTGGGTGATCAAAATGTTCAGGTCACCATCGATGTTTTCATAAACCCTTGCTTTTTCAACGTAGGGGATACCTGTTACGACGGACTCAACCTGGCCCAGTTTGCCTTCAGGCAATTGATGACCTTCAATTTTACTCACCGAATTTTCAACTTTTGCCTTAACATCTTCGGGTGTAATAAAATGATGGCCGTTAAGGTAGTCAACGTTTACAAGAAGCTGGTTGCAGGGCAGCTTGCGGTTTTCCTCCACGGCAAATCCAAGCAATACCATCATGATAACGGGTAGGACAGTAATGGTTAATATGTTCAGTATTCTCCTGATCATGATTTTCTCTTCTTCAGGGTTTCAACAATTACAGGTACCAGGCGATCAACATCGCCAGCGCCCATTGTAAGCAGAACTTCTGGCGTATTGGTATCCAGGAGCCCGGTAATTTCCTCCTTTCGTACAAAATGTTTTTCCTTCAGCTTAATTTTTTCAAGCAGCATTTCTGAACTTACGCCTTCAATGGGTAACTCTCTGGCGGGATAAATATCCATCAACCAAAGAGCGTCGGCTAAGGCGAGCGATTCACAGAATTGAGCGGCCAGGTCACGTGTCCTGCTGTAGAGGTGTGGCTGAAATATTACTGTAACTTTCTGCTTAGGGTAGAGTTCCCTGGCAGCATGGATACAAGCCCTGATTTCTACAGGGTGATGGGCGTAGTCGTCAATATAAATGGTGTTGTTGTCCTGGTAGCAGGTTTCGAAACGCCTTTTGACGCCCCTAAACGTTGACAAAGCTTTAGTTATGGTTTCATTGTCAATTCCAAGGCTCCATGCAATAGCAGCAGCACCCAGGGCATTTTCCAGGTTATGCCTTCCGGGAAGGCCCATTTCACGCAATGAGGCCTGAAAGAGTCCGTCCAGTGCTGCAAAATATTTCCCATTACTGACTTTTATTTCACTAGTATAAATACCAGCAGGCGGGTTACAATTGTAGGTCAGCATTCTTCCATCAAAAGGAAGAGTTGGTTCAATGCCTTTTTTTACAACAAGAGTTCCATCTGGTTTAATCCTTTGAACAAACTCTCTGAAACTTTCCTGTATAGCATCCTCCGAACCGTAAACGTCCAGGTGGTCGGCATCTATGGCGCTTATCAGTGCCACATCGGGGTGTAAATGAAGGAAAGAACGATCAAACTCATCGGCCTCCACCACCGCCCATTCAGGATATTCATCACCAAGGAAGTTGGTCTTGTAATTTACGCTAATGCCTCCAAGAAAAGCTATGGTTTTGATCTCTGCGGTTTTCAAAATATGCGTTACCAGGGTACTGATTGTTGTTTTGCCATGTGTACCTGCAATGGCAATGGTTTTCACATCTCTGGTCAGCAGCCCGAGCAACTCAGCCCTTTTTATCATCGGGATGTTTCTGGTTGACAATGTGTTGAAAAGCACTGTGGTTTTTGGAACTGCAGGAGTGTATACCACTAAATCTATGTGTGTGGGAATAATGTCTTGCCTGTCCTCAAACCAAATTTTGATCCCTTCTTGCTGCAATTCACAGGTCAGGTCAGAGGGCGTTTTGTCGTACCCGCTTACTTCAACCCCTTTGGCATTGAAATACCGGGCAAGGGCGCTCATGCCAATGCCTCCGATGCCGAGGAAGAAAATGTTATGTAAGCGGTCAATATTCATTTATTTGTTTTTTACAAGGCTAAGTGCGACTCCTGCAATAACATCAGCAGCATCCCTGAACGACAGGCCCGCCAGTTTTTCCTTCAGTCTGAATCGTTTCCCTTCGTCATGAATCAGGTCAACTACAGCCGGACCCAATTTTTCCCTTGCTTTACCATCTTCAATCAGTACCGCTGCATGATGGTTTACCAGTGCAAGGGCATTTTTAGTCTGGTGGTCTTCGGCAACATTGGGGGAGGGAATCAGAATTGCTGGTTTTTGTACTGTGCAGATTTCAGATACGGCAATTGCGCCTGCCCTGCTTACCACAAGATCACAGGCAGCATATGCAAGATCCATCCTGTCGATAAAAGGCTTAATATATGCTTGTTGCTCAAAACCCTTTGCCAATTCAATGGCTTTTTGAAAAAATGTTGTCCCCGTTTGCCAGATAACTTGGATGTCTTGTTCCACAAAAAGTTTAAGATGATGGGCAATGCTTTCATTGATTGTCAAAGCCCCTAGGCTTCCCCCCGTTACGAAAAGAACAGGGTGTTTAGGGGTAAACCCAAAAAATGTCATGGCTTCTTCATATTTGCCTTCCAGGCTTACAATGTCTTGCCTGACAGGGTTTCCTGTAAGGAAAATCTTTGATTTATCAAAAAAGCGTTCCATGCCTTCGTAGGCAACACAAATCTTATCAGCTTTTTTCCCAAGGATCCTGTTTGTGAGGCCAGGGAATGAGTTTTGCTCCTGGATAAGGGTAGGAATGCCTTTTTTGGCGGCTGCCCTAACAATGGGCCCGCTGGCATAACCCCCAACACCAATGACAACATCAGGTTTAAATCGCTTTACGATGTTTTTTGCCCTTACCATGCTGTCAAGCAATTTGAACGGTACTTGCAGGTTCTTCCATGTCAGCCTTCGCTGTAAGCCCGAAATGTTAAGGCCAATAATGTGAAACCCTGCAGCGGGTACTTTCTTCATTTCCATACGCCCTTTGGCGCCCACAAAAAGAATTTGCGCATTGTACACCTTCTTTTTTATGGCTAGGGCAATGGCAATGGCCGGGAAAACATGTCCCCCGGTTCCTCCCCCGGCAATGATTACCCGTAACACATCAGCTTGTGACAATGGCTTTTCCATTTAATTCGTTTTCTTCAATTTTTCTGCTGACACTTAAAATGATCCCTATGGCAAGGCTTGAAAACCAAAGGGAAGTACCTCCCATACTGATCAGCGGTAGGGGTTGACCTGTAACAGGGAAAAGATTTACTGCTACCGCCATGTTTATCAATGCCTGGAATACCAGGCTGAAACTCAGTCCAGCTGCCAGTAATGCCCCAAATGTCCCGGGGCTTTCCCGTGCGATCCTGATCCCTCGGTAAAATAAAATCAAGTATAAAAGAAGGACAATAAAGCCTCCTATTAGGCCATACTCTTCAATGATGATGGCATAGATAAAATCGGAATAGGCGTGAGGCAGGAAATTTCGCTGCGTTGAGTTTCCAGGCATCTTGCCAAAAACGCCTCCTGTTGCGATGGCGATTTTAGCCTGGTCTGTCTGGTAAGTATCACCCGAGTCACCGAAATGGGCCTCAATTCGGTTTGTCCAGGTTTCTGCCCTGCTTCCCTCAGGCAACTGGGAGGCAATAAGGATAAACAAAGCGAGACCTGTAATCCCGATCCCTCCAAAAGCAGCCAGATATTTTATGTTCACACCACCGATAAACATAAGGATTATGCAAGTAAGAAAGAGGATGCCTGCCGTCGATAAGTTGGCGGGAAGAATGAGCCCCGTGATGATCAATATTGGAATTAGAACAGGAACAAAAGCATCCTTGAAATCCTTAATTGTTTCTTGCTTTTTGGTAAGCATTCGCGAAACAAACATGATCAGGGCCAGTTTGGCAAAGTCAGAACTCTGGAAACTGATATTTATGATGGGCAGCGTCAGCCAGCGGCTGGCCTCATTGATATTGGTTCCCCTGACCAGGGTGAACAATAAAAGCGGTGCAGCTATCCAAAGGGCTAGTTGGGAAATCCTTGAATAATAGGTATACTTAACCCTGCTTGCCAGGACCATAAGCCCCAGACCCAGTAACATAATAATGAAATGCTTAATGATATAGTATTCCGTATTCCCCGAGCGAAAGCGATAAGCCAACGTCCCCGTGGAACTGTATACCGCAAGCAGAGAAAAGATGGACAAGAAAATGACCACCATCCAGATTGCCCTGTCGCCTTTTATTTTTTCCAAAAACTTGTTCATAAATTCAGGTTTTACAAATCGTAAACAGCCTGCTTAAATTGTTTGCCACGGTCTTCAAAGTTTTCAAACAAGTCAAAGCTTGCACATGCAGGCGATAACAACACCACATCGCCTGGGTTACCTGCCAGGTAAGCAGCCTTCACAGCATCGGTAGCAGAGCTGGTCTCAAAAATGGCAGGCACCATCTTTCCAAAGACTTTAATAATATGGCTATTGTCCTTTCCTAGGCAAACAATAGCCTTTACCTTTTTTTGCACCAACTCGCCCAAATCTGAATAATCATTGCCCTTGTCCTGCCCCCCAACAATCCAGATTACAGGCTTTGTCATGGATTCGAGTGCATACCAGGTTGAATTCACATTGGTAGCCTTGCTGTCGTTGATGAACTCAATACCTCGGACATAACCCACAGACTCCAGCCGGTGTTCTACATTCTGGAAGTCGCTAAGGCCTTCCCTGATTACTTCCTTGCGTATCTCAAGCAGGCGGGCGGAAATTCCACTGGCCATGCTGTTGTAAATGTTATGTTGTCCTTTCAAGCTTAGTTCCAGGAGGTCCATATTGAATTCCTCAGATTTTATGTTAATGGTCAAAATTCCATTGTCGTTTATCCAGGCTCCCTCTACCAATGTTTTCTTGATGCTAAAGGGAATTAGCCTGGGTCCATTTTCCGTTTGTTTTATCCTTGCCTCCAACACGGGGTCGTCGGCACAATAAATCACGGTCTCTGCCGGGGTCTGGTTCTGCATGATGTGCAGTTTCGATTGAATGTATTTTTCAAAACTGTGATCATAACGGTTGAGGTGATCGGGTGTGATGTTTAACAAAACTGCGATGTCGGCCCTGAAATCTTTCATCCCGTCAAGTTGAAAAGATGATATTTCCAGAACATAAACATCATGCTTTTGTTCCGCCACCTGCCAGGCAAAACTGCTGCCCACATTACCCGCTATACCCACGCTTACTCCTGCCTTTTGAAGTAAATGCCCGGTAAGTAGAGTCGTGGTGGTTTTTCCGTTGCTGCCGGTAATGCAAATTGTTTTTGCCTGGGTATACCTGCCTGTAAATTCTATCTCTGAAATGACAGGTATTCCTTTTTTCTGTATGGCTTTTACAAAGGGTGCATAATCCGGAATGCCAGGGCTTTTCATCACTTCATCCGCATTCAGGATCCGTTCAGCAGTATGCTTTCCCTCTTCCCAGCTGATATCATTATGTAAAAGAGCGTTCTTGTATTTTTTCTTAATGGGGCCCTTGTCGGAAACAAAAACATCCCATCCTTTTCTTCGGGCTAAAATGGCTGTCCCTGTACCGCTTTCTCCTGCTCCAAGTACCACCAGCCGCTTGCCCATGCTTACCTCAGTTTAAGTGTTATCACACTAAACACCGCCAGGATAATACCAACGATCAGAAATCGCTGCACAATCTTTGCCTCGTGGTATCCAATTATCTGGTAATGGTGATGAAGTGGGGCCATCTTGAAAATCCTGCGCCCCTCACCAAATCGTCTTTTTGTAAACTTGAACCAGCTGACCTGCATGACCACTGAAAGGTTCTCAACCAGGAAAATGCCGCAAAGCACGGGGATGAGCAATTCCTTTCGGATCACAATGGCAAACACCGCAATGATGCCTCCCAGTGCAAGGCTGCCTGTATCTCCCATAAAGACTTGTGCAGGATAGGTGTTGTACCATAAAAAGCCAATACAGGCACCCACAAAAGCAGCTATGAAGATTACCAGCTCACCCGTCATGGGGATATACATGATGTTGAGGTAATTTGCAAAAACGGTGTTACCTGATACATAGGCCAGTATTCCAAGAGTTACACCAATGATGGCTGAAGTCCCCGTGGCTAGCCCGTCAAGCCCATCCGTGATGTTTGCTCCGTTTGAAACTGCTGTTATGATCAGGATGACAATGGGGATAAAAATCAGGAATGCCCATTTTGAATATCCCTCCCCAAGGAATTTTAACAGCACGGAATAATCAAACTCATTATTCTTAAAAAATGGAATGGTCGTTTTGGTTGATTTCACCGATTCAATTGAAAAGGTTGAGGCCGGGCTTGAAGACCCCTCAAGAACCATAATTTGCTCCGTGTTATCAAATTGCAGGGGGCGGTTGTCTTTTTCACGGATCACTACCGATTCGTTAAAGTACAGGGTGGTCCCAACAACAATGCCCAGTACTACCTGGCCCAAAATCTTAAACTTTCCTTGAAGCCCTTTTTTGTCTTTTTTGAAAACCTTTATATAATCGTCAACGAAACCAATGAGTCCAAGCCAGACGGTAGAAATCAGCATGAGGACAATGTAGATGTTGTCGAGCCGTGCAAAAAGCAGTGTTGGGATTAAAATGGCAGCAATAATTATGATTCCTCCCATTGTCGGGGTTCCTTGCTTTTTCATCTGGCCATCCAGTCCAAGATTGCGTACCACTTCACCAACCTGCTTCTTCTGCAAGAAACGAATAATCCTGCGCCCAGAGATCATGGTAATGAAAAGAGAAAAGATCACTGCCATCCCCGCCCGAAACGAGATGTACTGAAACACGCCCGCTCCAGGGATGTCAAATGCTTTATCAAGGAAATCAAACAGATAATAGAGCATCTTTTCGCTTTTAGTTTTTTTCCCGGGGGATTATCCCAGGAATTCCTTTAAAATTTGTTTGTCATCAAAGGGATACTTAACCCCCTTGATCTCCTGGTATTTTTCATGACCTTTTCCTGCAACAAGGATGATATCTCCAGGCTGAGCCAATGCACATGCCGCATTAATAGCCTCCCTTCGGTTTATTATGCTTATGGCCTTTCGAATGCTGACGGCGTTCAGACCAGCCTTCATTTCTTCTATTATTTGTTCAGCCGGTTCATTGCGGGGGTTGTCGCTTGTAAGAATAACCTGAGTGCTTAACCTTGCGGCAATGGCTGCCATAGCAGGGCGCTTGGCAGCATCACGGTTTCCACCGCAGCCAACTACAGTGATCAGCTTTTCTGCCCCGGTACGGGCATCTTCAATGGTCTTGAGCACGTTTTCCAGGGCGTCGGGGGTGTGGGCATAATCCACAATGCCAATTACCCCTTTGGGGCCTTTAAAGAAATCAAACCGCCCTTCCGCTGGCTTACAATTGCTTAACGCGGTTAGCGTTTCCTCCGGTTCCCTCCCAAGCATTCGTGCAGTGGAATAAATGGCCAGAAGATTATAAGCATTGAACTCCCCTACAAGTTTACACCAGACTTCTCTGCCATCTATTTGTAATTGAAGACCGGAAAATCCGTTTTCGAGAACCTTGCCCTTGAAGTCAGCCATGCCCCTGAGGCTGTATGTCATTTTCCTGGCCAGTGTATTTTGTAACATTACCATCCCGTTCTTATCATCGAGGTTGGTTATGACAAATGCCCGTGTACCTAGTTGATCAAAAAAACCCTTTTTCGCCTTCAGGTATTCGCTGAACGTTTTATGGAAGTCCAGGTGGTCATGGGTGAGATTCGTGAATACCCCTCCCGTAAAAGATAATCCTGCAATGCGGTGCTGAACAATGGCATGGGAACTGACCTCCATGAACACATATTCACATCCCGCTTCCGTCATTTGGTGCAGCAAGCCATTCAACTGAAGGGGGTCGGGGGTGGTGAAATTGGCAAGGATTTCCTTTTGTCCGATAATATTGCGCACCGTGGAGATTAATCCGCAAGCATAACCAAGTTGTGAAAATAAATCGTGCAACAAGGTGACAATGGTGGTCTTCCCATTGGTACCAGTAACCCCGATTAACTTTATTTTCTCTGATGGATTGTCATAAAAATTTGATGCCAGGACACCCAGGGCATAGGCCGAATCCCGAACCCTGATAAAAGTGACTCTTTCAGGGGTGCTCTTGGGGAAATCTTCGCAAACAACAACGCTCGCGCCGCTTTCAATGGCGTTGGGAATATAAAGGTGGCCATCGGTGGTGAGTCCCTTTATTGCTACAAAGAGGGTGCCAGACTGAACTTTCCTGGAGTCAAATTCAAGCCCCTTTATCTCACGGTCCATCAGCCCCTTCGTTTCGAGAAGCCCCGCTTTATACAATATGTTGCTCAGGTTCTTCAATACCCGTGATTTTTCAGTTCAGTTCTATATAAATTTGATTCCCTGGACTTACTCTTATTCCTGCTTGCAAACTTTGCCGCCTGACAACCCCGCGGCCGGTGAACCTTACCCTTAAACCGGAATTTTCGAGCACAAATAAAGCATCCTTTAAACTCATTCCTACAACATCAGGAACCAGGTTTTCAATAAAATTCTTTTCCCAGAAGCTTACCGTGTCATTGCTTGCCACAGTGCTGGCCCAATGGCTTTGAACATTGTCAATCATTTTGCAGTCAAACGCTGAATAAATGGTTCTGACATCCTCAGTATTGGCATTTCTGAACGATGGGAGGGAAGCCAACAGAGTTTCCGATTGCTTGGGTTGGGGGTAATTCAATTGGGTGGCAAAGATCTTGTCTGCTACCTCTTTAAATACAGGCGCTGCCACCTGGCTTCCTGTGAATATGTAACCCTTCGGATTGTGTATCACCACAATCATGCTGTATGCAGGCTGGTCGGCAGGAAAATAACCAACAAAGGATGCACGGTAGGAGGTTCTTCCATCCGTACGATAACCTTGGCTGGTGTTGGCAACTTGTGCAGTACCCGTTTTGCCAGCTATGTCATAAAGAGAAGTCCTGATGTTTTTTGCAGTCCCATTTTCCACTACCCCTACCAGCATTTCCCTGACGGTCTCAAGAGTCGACTGGCTGGCAATGCTCCTGAGAATGATTTCTGGCTGAAAACGCTTGATGGTCTTTCCAGTTTGTCTGATCTCCTCTACAAACATGGGCTTCATCATCCGCCCGTTGTTGGCCACTGCATTGTATAACGACAAGGTTTGAAGTGGGGTGACAGAAACCTCATAACCGATAGACATCCAGGGTAAGGTGACCCCTGACCAGGATGCACCTTTGGGGTCATTGATCCAGGGCTTGCCTTCACCAGCAATTTCCAGACCCAGGGGCTGATCCAGCCTGAGCCCTTTTATGCGGTCAATAAATTGTTGGGGATGATCCTTGTATGCATTGTAAACCAACTGGGAGATGCCAACGTTGGAGGAAACCTCAAATGCATGCATCGCTGTTATGCTGCCAAAGCCCTCCTCTTTCGAGTCCCTCATGATACGGTCGGCATATCTAATCACTCCATTGCCTGTATGAACAATGTCTTCTGGTTTTACCTTCCCGTCTTCCAGCAAAGCAATCATGCTTGCCAGTTTAAAAGTTGAGCCGGGTTCCGCACTTTCTCCAACAGCATAATTGTAAGTCTCACGGTAATTTCCATCCGTTTGGCGGGTAAGGTTGGAAATGGCCTTGATCTTCCCTGTCGAAACTTCCATCAGCACCGCGGAGCCAAATTCGGCATCATACCTGTTTAAGGATTTTAGCAGGGCATTCTCGACCATGTCCTGCATGGTGATGTTGATAGTGGTAATAAGGTCTTTGCCATTTTCAGGCTGAATCTCATTCTCGTCATTTATGGGAACCCAGGTTCCTGCTGTGCGCAGCATCAGGCGTTTCCCCTGAATTCCCTCAAGTTCCTTGCGGTAAGCTCCTTCAAGGCCCACATACACCCCTTCTGCCTCATAGCCAATGGTGCGGGCTGCCATGGTCTTATAAGGCATCTCTCGGCGTGCACGTTCATTCTCAATGCGCCCTCCACGGTATTTGCCAAGCCTGAAAATGGGGAAGTTTCGAAGAACCTGAAGCTGATTGTAAGTCACGTTGCGCTTCACCAGAAAGTAACGCTCTTCCTTGTCCCTGGCACGGTTAAGTGCTGAAAGGTATTGGCCTTTGGTGCGGTCACCAAAAAGCTGCGAGAGCATCAGGGCCAGTGAATCAATGCCCTGTTTGTAAACATCATCAGTGATCACATCAGGGCCCATGTCCATCCTGATTTCATATATGGGAACACTGGTGGCCAAAAGCCGACCATCCTCAGCGCATATGTCTCCTCTTAAGGCCTCAATGTTTTCATAGCGCAAGGTGGTGTTTTTAGCCTTTTCTCGCCATTTTTCGCCATCTACCGTTTGTATGTATATGGCCCTGAACAGGATGGAAAGCCCGAAAACTACCATAGTGAAATATACCAGGTAAGTCCGTTGTATTATTTGTTTTCTTTCATCCATTTTTTCTGTTGCTCTTTTGGGCCAGGTTAGCGAAGCAGTTTTTTTAAGAAGTTGCCGTTTGAAACTTTACTGGAGATTTGCCTGGGCGGAACCGTTGATTCAACAAATCCCTTGTTTTGAAGCCTTCGGGCAATCTCTGATTGATTACTCAGGAACATAAGTTCTGATTTGGTCAGGGTATGTCGTGTACGCAATTCCACGATCTCCTTGCGTAAGGTTTCTACTTCGCGGGCCTTCTTCTCTGCGTAATAGGTGTTGGAGATCAGGAAAAATGCCAACCCGGCAAGAAAAAAGAAAAAGGGCAGGGAAGTGGCCATCCCTTCCTTGGTTAGAATGCTCCCATCCAGCATGTTGTGGATGAAACGAGAAACAGTACCCTTACGGGAAGTTGCTTTTTTCTTTTTCTCCTGCTTGAGTTTGTTTTTACCCATAGGTTATTTTCCCTCCTTATCTCCGTTAATTCTTTTTTCTGCAATTCTTAAGCGGGCACTACGTGCCCTGTTGTTATTATTCATTTCTTCTTCCCCGGGCTTTATGGTCTTCCCAATCGGCACCAGGGGAGTCAAGGGATTACCAAAAAAGTCCTTTTCTACCTCCCCCCTGAAGTTGCCCGCTTTCATGTAGTGCTTCACAAGGCGGTCCTCCAATGAATGGTAGGAAATGACCACCAGCCTTCCACCTGGCCTGAGTACATCAGCGCTTTGTTCCAGGAATTCTTTTAAGGCTTCCAGCTCCTGGTTCACCTCAATGCGAAGAGCCTGGAATACTTGTGCGAAGAATTTGTTTTCCTTTCCCTTGGGTGCAAGTCTCTCCAGAATGCCTGTGAGTTGAAGCGTTGTGTCAATGCTGCCTTCTTTCCGGTGACGCTCAATAGTCCCTGCAATTTTATAAGCATTTCGCAACTCCCCGAAAAGAAAAAAAACATCAGCCAGTTTCTCCATCGGATACTCATGAATCACCTCCCTGGCAGTTAACTTGGCATCACGGTTCATCCGCATGTCGAGGGGGCCTTCAAAGCGTGTCGAAAATCCTCGTTGAGCCTGGTCAAACTGGTGTGACGAAACTCCGAGATCTGCAAGGATCCCATCCACAGGCAATAAACCATATAGCTTCAGGAAGTTCCTCAGGTACCTGAAATTTTGGTTCAGGAATAAAACCCTCCGATCTTCAGGTACATTGGCCGCCGCATCCCAGTCCTGGTCAAAAGCAATGAGCTTGCCTGTTCCCAGCTGTTCCAGGATAGCCGCCGAGTGGCCACCGCCCCCAAAAGTCGCATCCACATAACGCCCTTCGGGTACTATCCGGAGCCCCTCAATGGAAGGCTCCAGCATGACCGGCTTATGATACCCCTTCATTCCCGGATTGGTTGGTGATTTTTCCCATGACATCCTCTGCAAGCGAAGAGAAGTCTTCCGGCTCGTTGTTCATCATCGATTCGTAAACTTCCCTTGCCCAGATTTCTATCCTTTGTCCGTAAGCAAAAAGAACGATCTCCTTTTCTATTCCTGCATATTCGAGCAGCGACTTGGGCAATAGCAAACGATTGGCCGAATCTAGCATGACCTCCGAGGCCCCTCTGAAAAAATAACGCACAAATTCGCGGTTCTTTTTGTTATACAAATTCAGGGAATTTACCTCCTGTGAGATCTTTTGCCACTCACTTTGCGGGTATAGCGTAAGGTTTTTCTCAAATCCACGGTTAATGACGAATCGCTCCTGGTCTCCTTCCGTCAATTGCTTTTTCAAGCCGGAGGGCAACATGAAGCGGCCTTTGGAATCAACTTTAATATCAAATTCTCCAAGCAGATACGTCATTCTCCCACAAATTTGTTTTGGTCTGTAAATATAATGCAAATTTTACCACTTTTTACCACTTTTTACCACATTGTTGATAACTTTTCACCCTCAAATCCATTGATTTAATTGAAAAAGTTATTAAAGCATTGATAATCAAGAATTAAAAAATGCATGCAATTTATTTTGGTTATACATGTTTTTGGAATACAGATTATTAGGCATTGCAATGTTTTTTCTTACATTATCCTTAATTTTGTATTATCTGCTTTTGACCTTTCACAGACTTTTTGTCCACCTGAAAGGCTTCATTTGCTGAATTTTTTATCAGACTTAAAAATGATGGAAGAACAAAAGGAATCGGAGAGGAATTTTCTGGATGTTGACAGTGTGTTTCGCAAAAAGGGTAAAAAAATTTACCCCTATATTCCGAAATTCATTATTCATTATCTTGAGCGGGTTGTTCATCAGGATGAAATGAATGAGGCATTGAACAGGCTTCATAATCTTGATGTCCATGACTTCCTGAAGGAAATCCTCCTGAATGAGTTTAAGGTCAACATTCATACCCAAAATTTTGATTACTTGCCTGCTGAAGGCTCATATATTGTTGCAAGCAACCATCCTTTGGGTGGTTTGGATGGCATTGCTTTGATGCACGTTGTAGGAAAGAAAAGAAAGGACTTTAAGTTTTTGGCCAACGATATCCTGATGGAATTGCCCAATGTTAAAGAATTATTTGTGCCCATCAACAAACATGGCCGCAATACTTATGAAGCTGTGCGAATGCTTGACAAGTTGTTCAGCTCAGGGGAAGCCGTGCTCATCTTCCCTGCCGGGTTGGTGTCGCGAAAGCAAAAACATGGCATTTACGACTTGCAATGGAAAAAAACGTTTATTTCCAAAGCGATTAAGTACCGGCGCGACATCATTCCTGTGCATATTGACGGGCAGAACTCTCGGTTTTTTTATAACCTTGCAAATTGGCGTAAGCGGTTGAAAATCAAAGCAAATATAGAGATGCTCTATCTGCCCGATGAAATGTTCAAGCAAAAAAACAAAAATATTACGATTACCTTTGGGGAACCTGTTTCATATACTACCTTTACCAATGCATTAACACACCAGCAGTGGGCCGATCAGATGAAGGAGCATGTTTACGGTTTGCCAAAAGGCCAGTTGAAATTTCAGGTTTAGAGGTTTTAAATTAAACCAGTAAGATGAAGGAGATGAATGAGGAGCTGATCCCCCCCGTAGGTAGGGGTCTGATAATGGGAGAGTTAACAAGGGAGCGTTTCCTGAGGAAAACCAACAACGCTTCCAATGAGATCTATGTAATTAATGCCCACAATGCGCCCAATGTCATGCGCGAGATCGGGCGTCTGCGCGAACTGTCCTTTAGAAATGCTGGTGGAGGGACGGGGAAACCCCTCGATATCGACCACTATGATACTGGGACGCTTCCCTATGAGCAATTGATCGTCTGGGACCCCGATAAAAAGGAAATTGTCGGTGGCTATCGTTATATTTTGTGTAAGAACGCTCCCATCGACAGCCTGGGCGTGCCTGATTTGGCTACCTCTGGATTATTCAGGTTTTCTCAAAAATTCCTTGCCGATTATCTGCCCTATACCGTTGAATTGGGCCGGTCCTTTGTGCAGCCTGCCTATCAGCCCTCAAGGGAGAACCGCAAAAGCATTTTCTCACTCGATAACCTTTGGGATGGATTGGGTACCTTGGTAATCGATTTTCCCGAAGTAAAATATTACTTTGGAAAGGTTACCATGTATACCCATTTTAACTTGTATGCCCGCGACCTGATCCTCTATTTCCTTGGGCGTTACTTCCCTGATCCCGAAAAGCTTGTTTACCCCATTGAGCCCCTGGAAATGGTTACCCCCCTTGAGAAATTGAAGAAGGTCTTCACCGGCAAGAACCTTGAAGAAAACTTCAGATTGTTGTCAAAGGAGGTTCGAAAACAAAAGGAAAACATTCCGCCTCTGATCAATGCCTACTCAGCCCTTAGTTCTACAATGAAAACCTTTGGTACTGCCATCAACCACCACTTTGGAGGAGTAGAGGAAACGGGCATTCTGATCACTGTTGCTGACATTCATGAAGCCAAGAAAGACCGGTACATGAAGAGTTACCTGGATATTAAAGAAGAATAAGGATTCTCCCTGGATGTTACCCTAAAAGGAAGGCCAGATATGGTGATTCGCTCGGCTGAATTCATAAAAAGTTCACCCTCGCTCAATGAGTGCCCCGAAAGCACGCTGCCCGAATATGCATTTATTGGACGCTCCAATGTGGGAAAGTCCTCACTCATCAATACAATTACGGGATTCTCAAAACTGGCTAAAATCTCTTCAAGTCCCGGAAAAACTCAGCTGATCAACCATTTCCTGATCAATGAGGCCTGGTATCTTACCGACCTCCCTGGCTTTGGCTTTGCTAAAGTTCCTGTCCGAATCAAACGCAAGTGGGATTTAATGATTCGCAACTATCTGCTGAAACGCCCAAACCTGGTTTGTTCATTCCTGTTGATTGATATAAGACATGAAGCCCTGAAAAATGACCTTGAGTTCATGGCCTGGATGGGCGGCCGCAGAATCCCGTTTTACCTGATCTTTACCAAAGCCGACAAACTGACCCACAACCAACGGCAATCTGCCATCGCAGCCTATATGAAGGTCCTGGGCGAGCAGTGGGAACCCCTGCCTCCTTTTTTGGTTACCAGCAGCGATACTGGTATGGGAAGGGAAGAACTTCTTGCCCTGATCGAAACTTTTAACAACGGCTTTCAAGCCGAAGGCCTGGGTTGATTATGGCCTGAACCCTGATTGATTCAATATCTTCTGTGCGTCATTTTCCTTGAACAGCCCGGCAAGTCCCTTGACTTGATTCCTTTCCATATATTTCCTTACAATCTGCCAGCCGATATAGGCTGCCGTCCGCGGTGGGGCATTCCTCGAAAAAGGTGCAGTAAATGGAGCATCGCCCAGGAACTTAATGATGATCTGGCGGTCACTTGAATACAGCATTTCATTTTCCAGAAAATACGACCATGCCCTGCCCATATTTGCCTCCAACCATTTCAACTGACCCTGGTCATAAGTCATCTTTAGGGTGTCGGGATGCTGGGGAAGCATACAATCCAAAAAATACAGAATCTTTCCTTCATAGATCATATAGTCCAGAAAACGCTCAGGCATTGCGGCCATTTCCTGCAGCTTTCGTTCACCCAGCAGCTTCATCACGTCAATGCTCACAAAGGCTGGTTGCATCCCAAAAGTCTGGTAGGATGGAACCCCAACTTTCGGGTATAAGTGGTAGTCCTTCCCCAGGTACATGTCCAGTCCGATCACAATGATGTCTTCATAATCTTTCACGGGGTATTGAAAATCCAGGCCGGAAATATAAGTGAACACCCTTGGAATGGCTTCACCCGGAAAATGATGGTGGTAGTAACGGAATGCCTCACTCAACTCTTTTTCAAGGAAAGTAACATCAGGCCAGACTTCTTTTGTGTCGAGATACAACTCCCTAATCTGCGGATCGCTGATATAGTCAAATAATTGTTGCCGGCCCTGTTCTGTTCTGATGTTTTCTCCCAGGAAAACATAATACCTATCAATATAGGGTTCGATTTCATCTTTCAGGGCGTAAGGGTTGAGGTTAAAAAGCACTTCCTCATAACGGCCAATAGAAACGGGCTCAATTTTTATTCCGGAAATATCTGCTTGGTAATGAGGTCTTTTTTCGGTGCCCCCGCAGGAAATCATTACGGCAGAAAAGAAAAACAACAGTAGGAAAAGGGTTTGATGGTTCGGTCGTATCTTCATAAGGGTTGAAAAATTTGGGTTAAAAACCAAAACTGCCTTTATTGAAATCTAAAAAAATAAAAAATAATGGTTAATATTGTATTTAATTATAAACGCCAAAATTATGAAAAAAATATTGTTGTCGGTTCTGCTGGTCGTATTGTTGGTCCCAATGGCCTTTTCATTGGATCCCAGTGGATTTCGCTTTGGGCTAAAAGCCTCTCCTTCCGTTGTCTGGATGCGTCCCGAAACCACCAATTACACCAGCGATGGCCTGCGTGTCGGGTTCTCCTATGGGCTTGTTGGCGATATTCGCCTGGGTGATTTTTATGATTTCTCCACAGGAATTACAATTAATATGGTTGGGGGAAAACTTGTTTATCCCTTCAAACTTTCCATTGAGGAGCAAGTGGACTTGTCACGGACCTATAAACTCAACTACCTCGAGATACCCCTGACCATTAAGATGCATACACAGGAAATTGGCTACCTGACTTATTATGGCCGCTTTGGTTTTGGGGCTGGCGTTAATTTACGTTCTAAGGCAAGCGATAGTTATGTTTCTGCCGGTAATCAGATTACCATTGAACGCGAGGATATAAAGAGCGAGACTCGTTTGCTGCGTGGATCACTCATTGTTGGAGTGGGGGTGGAATACTCTGTGGGTGGAAGAACCGCGCTTGTGGGTGGCCTCACCTTCAACAATGGCTTCACCAATGTCCTGAAGGGCACCAACGATGCGGTCGGCCGTAAACCCAGCGCCATAAATAATTTCCTCGAGCTAACCCTGGGAGTCATGTTCTAAACCTTGCTGAATGAAAATTGCCCTTGCCCAGTTGAATTTCATTGTAGGGCATTTCGAACACAATACCGCTTTAATGATCTACGCCCTCGACAGGGCCCGCGCACAGGGCGCTGACTTGGTGGTATTCACCGAACTTTCCGTCTGCGGCTATCCTCCGCGCGATCTGCTCGAAATGGAGCATTTTATCGACCAGTGCGAAGCCGCAATCAGAAAAATTGCCGGCCATTGCAAAGGTATTGCCGCTATTGTAGGCGCTCCTAGCCGCAACCCCAGGGCTTTCGGAAAACGACTCCTGAACTCAGCCTTCCTGCTTGTAGAAGGCGAAATCTGCGGCACCTATCACAAAGGCCTCCTGCCTACCTATGATGTTTTTGACGAATACAGGTATTTCGAGCCCGCCTCTTCTTTCAAGTCTATCGTTTTTAAGGGCAAAAAGATCGCACTGACCATTTGCGAGGACCTCTGGAACCTCGATGTCCACGCCCTCTATTCAATGAACCCAATGGATGTGCTGATCCGCGAAGAACCCGACCTGATAATCAATATCTCCGCCTCGCCTTTTGCCTGGAGCCACTTGGCCGACCGCCATTACACCTTCTCCGAGAATGCCCGGAAATATAGAATCCCGCTTTTTGTTGCCAACCAGATGGGCGGCCACGATGAACTGCTATTTGACGGGCAGTCAGGGGTTTATAACCCCATGGGAGGGCTGGTAGATCAGATTGATTCCTTCACCGAAGACGTCAGGGTGTTCGATTTGGATGAAGTAATACAAAGCCGGGAACAACCCGGGGAGATTAAGCTTAGCGAAACCGAAAAAAACGAGGTGATTTTTAAGGCTCTGGTGTTCGGTATCCGCGAGTATTTTGGGAAATTGGGTCTGAAAAAAGCAATCCTGGGCCTTTCAGGAGGACTCGACAGCGCTCTTACCCTTGTCTTGGCAGCAGAAGCCTTGGGACCGGGAAACTGCAAGGCAGTCTTGCTCCCCGGCCCATACAGCACCGACCACTCCATCTCCGATGCGGTGCAATTGGCTCAAAATCTGGAAGTACCCCACGAAATCATCTCCATCAACGAAACTGTTGACGCCTTGAACCACGCCCTCGAACCCCATTTCAGGGGAACCAAACCAGGAGTGGCTGAAGAAAACCTGCAGGCCAGGGCAAGGGCAGTTATCCTGATGGGACTGGCCAATAAATTTGGGTATGTGCTGCTCAATACCTCAAACAAGAGCGAAGCCGCTGTGGGATATGGCACCCTCTACGGCGATATGTGCGGGGGACTGGCAGTCATCGGTGATATCTACAAAACCGAGGCCTACAGCCTGTCGCGCCACATCAATCGACACCTGGAGATCATTCCTGCCAACATTATCAATAAACCGCCTTCGGCAGAATTGAAACCTGGCCAGCGCGATACCGATTCTCTGCCGCCCTACGAGATCCTCGACGATATCCTCTTCAGGTATATTGAAAGGAAAATGTCAGCAGAAAAAATCATTGCAGCTGGTCATCCCGCAGAGCTGGTGCGGAGCGTCCTGCAAATGGTCAACGCCAATGAATACAAGCGCCATCAAACCCCACCCATCCTTAGGGTGTCAAAAAAAGCCTTCGGCTCAGGCCGCAAGATGCCTTTAGTGGCACGCTTCCCCGGTTAACCCACTGCCCTTTACCTGATCATTCAAAAAAACCATTTGAATTTCTCAAAAAAAGGAAGCTAACCCTGTGGGTTGCTTCCTTTTGTTAATGAAGAATTTCTTGTGTTTTCCTCGCGAACCTATCTGAACTGATATCCTCCTTCTTTCATTTGTGAAAAGGCCTGTGCGCCAAGGTCCTTTGCAATGGCACGGCCATCAAGGGTGGGATGAACCGTCCCTTTCGCTGCCAGGTATTCTTCAACGGCCTCGTGCATGGTATATTCCTGGATGCTGACCTCCCTGGCATGCTGCATCCTGCACATGGTGGAAAGAGGCTCACCGGTTCTGTTACAGGAGGCCATCGTGTACATTTTTTCCAGGTCAAGGGCTTCGCCCTGTATGGTGATGTTTTCAATGCGGCTTCCCTGCTCCTTTGAACTGTCAAATTCTACGGTCATGCCTGAAAACCTTACCAGCCAGCCACCGAAGCGCTCCTGGTAGTTGGCGGCAAAAACATTGTTGATTTCCTTCTCCAGCCAGTTTTTTATTTGCTGCCCGCTGACTTTTCCAATCTTAATGTTTTCATCCACAGGCAGCATCCTCCACAGGTCAGCCTTGGTGACAGGCGTTTTGCCGCTTGCATCTGGAACAATAGGCACACCAAAGCGAAAACCGTTTGAAGTGGCAAAATCTACTCCTGTTTTCCAGCGTATCGCATCGGTAATCAGGTTGTCCATTGGATTCTCAACAACCAGGTAACGGTATAGTGGGGCGGTGGTATAGCCCAACACGCTTTGCATCTCCTCTTTGTAAGGGGAAATGGCATCGTCGATAAGCTGCTGTACCACGGGATCTGCCTTATATTTCTCAGGCGAAACCTCTATCAGCTCATAGCTGTAATCCACAACTTCTCCATTGCTGACTTTCAGGTCCAGTTTTCCCACAAAAGAACTAAACGCTCCGGGTTCTACAACCTTAGCATACTTCCCGTGAATGGGCTCCCTGATCCTTTCATGCGTATCATTGCCTAAAATAAAATCGACGCCTTCCACGGCGGGGTTATTGGCCAGCGTCACCTGCTTCGAGATCCCCATATGGGCCATCAGGATTAAAAAATCAACTTCCTCATTGGTGCGTAAATGGCTGACCAGCTCATTCAGGTTTTCTTCCACAGGGGTAAAGTGCATCCCTTCACTGTAGGATGGGTTCTGCCGGATGGGTATTTCCGGGTCGTTGTAGGCGATAAACCCTATTTTAACCCCCTTCTTCTCGGTTACCCAATAGGGCGGAAATAAAGGCTCTCCGCTTGCTTCGTCATACATGTTCGCCACAATGACATTCGTTTGGTAGTCGTTCATGAGGTTCATCATCACATCTTTACCATACACTACCTCCCAGTTTCCCGGGATAAGCAAATCGTAATCCATGGCCCGGACTATTGGGGGGAAGATACTCCCCAATGAACGCACACTTTCACCACTACCCTGGTAAAGGTCGCCGCCGTCAACCAAAATGGTGGCATCCTGATTCTGACTTCTTATGCCGTCGACCAGCGTTTTGATATGCGCCAACCCCCCTGCTTCCCTGAAAACAATACTGCCGTTCTCAACAAAGAGCTCGTTGTGCGGATTAAGATATGCATGGATATCAGCGGTTTGTAATATGGTTATGGTTTCTTCCTTCATCTT